>Ga0194132_10002962_pt1 | contig 30896 bp, 27 predicted proteins | sample TA2KigOf80mmetaG_FD_148612 | JGI IMG/M metagenome (GOLD analysis project Ga0194132, IMG submission 148612) | Freshwater microbial communities from Lake Tanganyika, Tanzania - TA2015054 Kigoma Offshore 80m | ecosystem: Environmental > Aquatic > Freshwater > Lake | place: Tanzania: Lake...
CGACCGCCTGCCGCGTGTCGCTGCTCATTTCGCCCGAGGCCTCGCACTTGGCTCTCAGGGTCTGCGCCAGCGCGGCGGTCGCAATCATCTCAACGTCGGATTGCTGGGTGAGATCGATCGGCTTGGCGAACGCCGCCCCCGTCAAAGCGAACAGGGCCGCCAAGCTCATCAAGGCCAGACGCGTTGCGTGTGCCATGAGCCTCCCCTCCGTCAATTGAGCGCGGTCGGCTTGCGCCCTTAGATCTCACGCTCTACCGGGCTTCACCCGGCGGAAGAGATCGAATAATTGTGGCCAAGATTGGGGAGAACTCGATCACCGTTGTGTGATCGACTGGGACCCGCGCTGACCGCTACTCCGCCGCCTGGGCGACCGCGGGGATGCGGCTGTCCGGGCGCTGGCGCGGCATCAGCGTGGCCGCGAGCGCCACGATCAGCGCGGCGCCGGCGAGAATGGAATAGATCACCATGAAGCTGTCGCCCTTGCCGTGGAGCCAGGAGACGATCGGCACCACGGCCGCGGCGGTGCCGAGTGCCAGCACGAACTTCAGGCCATACATGCGCGCGCGCCAGGCGTTGTTGGTGTAGCGCGCGAGCAGCGCGTCCTGGATCGGGATCTCGCCGAACACCATCATCATGAGCGGCAGCACGACGACGAGAAGCCCGATATCAGCGAGCTGGCCGACCAGCAGGAGCAGCGGAATCTCGGCCAGCACCACCATGATCCAGACCGGGCGGATCGGGAAGCGATCGACCAGATAGCCGGTCGCGAGCTGGGTGAAGGAGGCGATCGCGGCGATCACCATGAAGATGCCGCCAATGCCGAAGACCGAGCCCTGGACCAGCGGGAAGCCCTCGTCGATCACCTTCGGCATGGTCACGGTCGTGGTGTTGAAGATGAGCGCCGCGCCGATCACGCCCGTGATCATCACGAGATACATGATCGGCGGCACCTTGCGACCCTGATCGTCGACCACGACCTTTCGTTTGGCCTGCTTGTCGCGCGGCACCTCGCGCACCATGAAGATGAAGAGAAGGCCGACCACGAGCGAGAACGCGCCCGGCACGATATAGGCATAGTGCCAACCAAGCGTGGAGGTCAGGCCGCCCGCGATCAGCGCGGCGAACGCGACGCCGAGATTGCCCCAGAGCCCGTTGATGCCGAGCACCTTGCCGACCTTGTCGCGCCCCTCGACCACCATGGCGAGCCCGACCGGGTGATAGATCGAGCCGAACAGGCCGATGAAGGCGAGGCCGATCGCGATTTCCGATGGCGAGGTCGCGAAGCCGGTCAGGATCGCCGAGACGCCGAGGCCGAGGAAGAAGATCGCGAGCATGCCCTTCCGGCTCCAGCGATCGGCGAGCCAGCCGGCTGGCAGCGCGCCCGCGCCATAGGCGATGAAGCACGGCATCGAAAGCGCGAGCAGCTCGTCATAGCTCCGCCCCATCTGCGCCTCGAGCGCGATGACCACGGTCGTGAAGACCAGCATGAACAGGTGCGTGAGCGCGTGGCCGATGTTCAGGAAGACGAAGCGGACCATGGACCACCCCTGGGCCCGCGGCTGCGCGCGGATAGCGCAAGTCTAGTGGGATTTCCGGCCGCGGGCATCGGCGAATGCGCGCCTCTCAAGTTGTGCTAGAACCCCTCCAGCACCACCTTGCCCTTGGCCTTGCCGCTTTCGATGAAGGCGTGGGCGCGCCTGAGGTTGGTGGCGTTGATCGCGCCATAATGGTCGCCGAGCGTGGTCCTGAGCCGGCCGGCATCGACCAGCGCGGAGACCTCATCCAAGAGCGTCGCCTGCGCCTCGATGTCCGCGGTTTCGAACATTGAGCGGGTGAACATGAACTCCCAGTGCAGCGAGGCGCTCTTGCGCTTCAGGAGGTTCACGTCGATGGCCTTGGGGTCATCGATCACGCAGATGCGCCCCTGCGGCTTCAGCACGTCGGCGAGCACGGGGAAGTGCTGCTCGGTCTCGGTCAGCGCGGCGATGAGCTCGACCTGGGAAATGCCGATCGTCTTCTGCTGATCGGCCATCGGCTTCGTGTGATCGATCACCTTGTGCGCGCCGAACTGCTGGCACCACTGGATCGTCTCGGGTCGCGATGCGGTCGCGATGATGGTGAGCTGGGTCAGTTCGCGCGCGAGCTGGATCAGGATCGAGCCAACGCCGCCGGCGCCGCCGACGACCAACAGTGATTGCCCGCGCCCGCCGCCGCGCACCACCCCAAGACGATCGAATAGAAGTTCCCACGCCGTGATGGTGGTGAGCGGCAGCGCCGCCGCCTCGGCGACGGACAGTGACTTTGGCTTGCGCCCGACGATGCGCTCATCGACCGCCTGAAATTCGGCGTTCGAGCCCGGTCGCACCAGCGAGCCCGCGTAATACACCTGATCGCCCGGACGGAAGCGCCGTACGCCGGCGCCCGCGGCCTCGACCGTGCCGCACGCGTCCCAGCCGAGGATGCGTGTCTCGCCGGCCGGCAACGGAAACCGCGTGCGCACCTTCCAGTCGACCGGGTTGATCGCGACCGCCGCGACTCTGACCAAAAGATCACGCGGCCCCGGCGCAGGCTTCGGCGCGTCGAAGTCGATCAGCGCGTTGGGATCGGTGATCGGCAGATTGGCGCGGTGGCCCACGGCTTTCATGGCGTTCCTCGAAGCGGTGCGTTGCCCAACCGACGCCCCATCATGTCTCTCCCCCGCAAGGGGGGAGGGAAGGAGAGGGCTGGCGTTGCGCAATTCATGTTCGCCCTCCCCCTTGATGGGGGAGGGTTGGGGTGGGGGTGCGGCGTTGTCGCATTGCAACTCATTGGGCTCGCCTGCCTCAGCGCCCTGCAGCGCGATTGAGCCGCGCGAAGCCGGCGTCGAGGTCGGCGATGAGATCCGCCGGGTCTTCGAGGCCGGCGTGGATGCGCAGCATCGGATGATCCGGCCTCCAGCGCGAGGGGTCGGCGCGCAGAAGATGCGGCTCGGTCGGCACGATCAGGCTTTCATAGCCGCCCCAGGAATAGCCCATGCCGAACAGCTTCAGGCCATCGAGCATGGCCGCGACAGCTTTCGCCGGCACCGGTTTCAGCACGACGCCGAATAGGCCGCTCGCGCCCTTGTAGTCGCGCTTCCACAGCGCGTGACCGGGATCGTCCGGCAGCGCGGGATAGAGCACGCGCGCGACCTCGGGCCGGCGTTGCAGCCACGTGGCGAGCTCGAGCGCGACCTCCTGATGGCGGCGGAGGCGCACGCTCAAGGTGCGCAAGCCGCGGAGCGCGAGATAGATGTCATCGGGGCCGGCCGAATAACCGAGATCTTCGAACGTGCGGCGCACGGCGGGATATGAGTCCATCGTGCCGGTGATCAGGCCGAGCATCGCGTCCGAATGGCCGACGACATATTTCGTGCCGGCCTGGATCGAGACATCGCAGCCGAGCGCGAACGGGTTGCACAGCAGGGGCGAGGCCCAGGTGTTGTCGATCATCGTGGTGAGTCCGGCCCCCTTGCCAACCTTCGCGAGCGCCGGCACGTCCTGCACCTCGAAGGTGAGCGAGCCCGGTGATTCGAGATAGAGCACGCGGGTGTTGGGCTTGATCAGTTGCTGGAGCGCGTCCGGCTTGATCAGCGGATCGTAGAAGGTGCATTCGATGCCGAAGCGGGCGAGAGTCTGCGAGCCGAAGTGGCGCGAGGGCTGATAGGCCGCATCGACCATCAACACGTGATCGCCCGCCTTGAGAAACGCAAGCAGCGCGCACACCACCGCGGCTTTTCCTGAGCCAACGATCACCGCGCGATGGCCGCCCTCGATCTCGGCCACCGCCTCCTCGAGCGCGAAGGTGGTCGGCGTGCCATAGCGCCCGTAGAACACCTTGCCGGGTGCGCGCGCGTTCGGGTCCTTTAGCGCGGCCACGGTCGGGAACAGCACGGTCGAGGCGTGATAGACCGGGGGGTTGACGATGCCGTGATGCGCAAACGGATCGCGCCCAAGCACCGAGAGCTTGGTGTCGGGGCGGTAGTTCTTCCTGTTGGGATCGCTGGTGTCGGTCATGGGGCGCTTTGGGTGTCGGCGACAGTGAAAACGTGCCTCATCCTTGGACGAGCTCGGGATGAGGCCAACCATAGGCCCTCATGGTGAGCCTGTCGAACCATGGGGGCGAAAGAGAAGAGGCGACCAACCTATCGGCGGCGCGCGGCATCCACGCAGGCGAGCGCCGCCATGTCGAGCATCGCGTCCGCATCGAGGCCGTGCTTGTGGTAGAGGTCGGGGATGTCGCCTGACTCGCCGAACTTCGTCGTGCCGAGGGGGTAGGGGCGGTGGCCGGCGACCGAGCCGAGCCAGGAGAGCGTGCTCGGGTGCCCGTCGATCACGGTGATGAGCGCAGCACCGGGCGGGAGGCGCGAAAGCAGCTGCTCCGCATGCGACGGTGTGGTCGCTTTGCCCGCGGCGCGCCGGCGCGTGTCGTCCAGCCATTCGTGGTAGAGCCGGTCGGCAGACGTGACGGCGAGCACACCGACGCCAGGGATCTCCTCCAGCAATGCGGCGTGCGCCTCGAGAACCTCGGGCGCAACCGCGCCGGAATAAGCGATCGCAAGTGGCGCCCCCTCAGCCGGTGCGATCTGCCAGTATCCGCCCGCGATAATCGCCGCGGCGTCAGAGGCGCCAAGCACACGATCTGGCTGTTCGATCGCGCGGGTCGAGAGACGCAGATAGAGCGAGTCGCCATCCTCCGCCTGCACGTGGCCGAAGCCCCAATGCAGGATCGCGGCCACCTCGTCCGCGTAAGCCGGCTCATAGAGCGTGAGGCCAGGCTGACCGAGGCCGATCAACGGCTCGACGACGGATTGGTGCGCGCCGCCCTCCGGCGCGAGCGTCAGGCCTGAGGGCGTACCGGCGAGAATGAAGCGCGCGTCCTGATAGCAGGCATAGTTGAGCGCGTCGAGCCCGCGCGCGATGAACGGATCATAGACCGTGCCGACCGGAATCAGCCGGTTTCCAAACAACGGTCCGGCGATTCCGAGCGCGGTCAGCATCAGAAACAGATTGTTCTCGGCGATTCCGAGCTCGATATGCTGGCCGTGCCGGCTCATCGCCCATTTCTGCATCGAAACGACTTTTTCCGAGCGGAACACGTCCTCCCGGTCCGCGCGGTTGAAAATGCCGCGCTGATTGACCCAGCCGCCGAGATTGGTCGAGACCGTGACGTCGGGCGACGTCGTGACGAGGCGATCGGCCAGGGGCCCGCCATCGCGACCGAGGTCGTGCAGGATGCGGCCGAAGGCCTCCTGGGTCGACGCGCGCTTTACCGGCCGGAAGCCGAGCGTCGTCGGCACGGGGACAGGCTCGCTTTTCAAGCGACGCGTGCGCTCTCGATTGAACGGTACGTTGGCGATAAAGCGCTCAAGCTCGGCCGGATCCGCGTTCAGCCCGGCGAACGGCTCCCACTCCTCGCCGGGCTTGACGCCCATCGAGGCGCGGAAGCCTTCCATCTGCTCCTCGTTCATCAGGCCGGCGTGATTGTCCTTGTGGCCCGCGAAGGGGAGGCCGAAGCCCTTGATGGTATAGGCGATGAAGCAGTGCGGCTTGTCATCGCGCACCGCATGGAAGGCCTCGAGCACGGCCGCCATGTCATGGCCCGCGAGATTGGTCATCAGCTCCTGCAGCTGCTGGTCCGTAAGATCGTCGAGCAAAGCGCGGATGCCATTGATGTGGCCGAGGTCCTGCGTCAGCCGCTCGCGCCACGCCTTGCCGCCCTTGAAGGTGAGCGCGGAGTAAAGCTCGTTCGAGCAGTCATCGATCCATTGGCGCAGCGCCTCGCCGCCGGGACGCTGGAACGCCGCCTGCTGCAGCTTGCCGTGCTTGAGGATGACGACCGTCCAGCCGACCGTGTGGAAGAAATCCTTGATCTTCTGGAACAGGCGGTCGCTGACCACCCGATCGAGGCTCTGGCGGTTGTAATCGATCACCCACCAGAGGTTCCGCACATCGTGCTTCCAGCCTTCGAGCATGGCCTCGAAGACATTGCCCTCGTCGAGCTCGGCATCGCCGATGATCGAGACCATGCGGCCGAGCGGCTTCTCAGCCGGCAGCAGCTTATGGAAGTGCAGATAGTCCTGCACGATCGAAGCAAAGAGCGTCGCGCCGACGCCGAGGCCGACCGAGCCGGTCGAGAAATCGACGTCGTCGCTGTCTTTGGTACGCGAAGGGTAGGATTGCGCGCCGCCGAGCGCGCGAAAGCGCTCCAGCTTCTCTCGCGTCTGATTGCCGAAGAGATATTGGATCGCGTGGAACACCGGGCTCGCATGCGGCTTGACCGCGACGCGGTCCTCGGGCTGAAGCACGTCGAAATAGAGCGCCGTCATCAGCGTGGCGACCGAGGCGCAGCTTGCCTGGTGCCCGCCGACCTTCAGCCCATCGCGCGAGGGGCGAATGTGATTGGCGTTATGGATGGTCCAGGCGGCGAGCCACAGCACCTTTTTTTCGAGCGCGGTGAGGCAGGCCAGGCGCTCCGCGGTGGTGCCATGCTTCAATCCAGCCTGATACGACATGGTGCACTCCTTCGAGGGTCCGGCACGGCCCGCCTGCGCCGGCCAAAATCGGTCAGCATTACTACCGTAATCCATCCCAAGCGATCCCGCCAGTGTGATCGATTAACCAACAAGGTTCATCCGGCACAAAGCCCTAGATCGCTATAATTCACCATCGGGGCGAAACACGATTCCCTTCGGAGATGATGGCGATGCTTAGGAGGTCCAGCACCACGGTCCGATGGTTCAGGGCGGCCATTGTGTGCGCTTCATTGGCGGCGGCGGTCGCGCTGCTCCCCGGAAATGCCTTGGCGAAAGGGACGGAGCCGCTCGACGGCGTGTGGGTCGGGCAGGCGGATCTCGAATGCACGAATTTCGGCGACTCGCGCCCGCCGGTGAAGATGAAGGCCGAGTTCGTCATCGAGCGCGGCGAACTCGGCGGCCGTTGGACGACGCCGAATGGCGAGCACTATGAGGTGAAAGGCACGCTCGGCGATGGCGGCAAGATCGTCGACGGCTCGGCTTCCAACCCGAACCAGTTAATGTCGATCAAGGGTGCCTTTGGCGCGGACGGGGCCAAGGGTACAGCCAAGGGCTCGTTCCCGGGCAATCTGCAATGCGCCGGCCCGTGGCAGGCCAGCCTCGATGCAGGCGCGTCTGCTTCCTCTGATGACGCCCCATCTGCGCCGCGCAAGGCGGTGGCGGAGCGGATCGACGGCGTCTGGCGTGGCAGCGCCTCGCTCGAGTGCAGCAACATGGGTGATCCGCGTCCGGGCATCACGGCGGACATCGAGATGCGTGTCAGCGACGGGAAGGTCTCGGGCGCCTGGAGCACGAGCACCGGCGAGCGCTATGAGATCAAAGGGGCCATTAGCGATCGCGGCGCCTTGTCGAAGGCGGCGGCTCGCCTCGATCCGGCGGTGCTGGGCCTGACCGGCAATCTCAAGGGTGAGGCAGGCGCCGGCGCGGCGAAGGGCGTCGTGTCCGGCAATTTGAGCTGCCAGGGCAGCTGGACGGTGGCACTGGCCGAGCCCGACGCCGCGCCGGCCCATCAGGAGGCACCGGCGGAGGCGGTGGTCGCCAAGGTCGAGTCCGAATTGCAGCCTGAGACACCCCCTTCCAAGGTGCGGAAGTCGAAGGAGAGCGCCGACGAGGCGACGCCGGTCACCAGGAAGAAGAAAGAGCTCATGGCAGAGGCGCCCGTCGAGCCGGCCGAGGAGCAGGTCGCCGCGGTCTCGCCCGACGAACCCGAACCCGAGCCGGTAGCGGAACCGGCGCCGAAGCTCTCATTCTCCCCCGGCCGCTATGTCGCACTTGTCATTGGCAACAACGACTATGACGACTTGCCGGACTTGCGCACCGCAGTGAACGACGCGGCCGCGATGGCTCAGGTGCTCGAGGATCGTTATGGCTTTGAGGCGACCGTGCTGAAGAACGCCTCTCGCAAGGACGTGCTCTCGGCCATGGCCAAGCTGCGCGCGACGCTCGACTATGATTCGAGCCTGCTCATTTACTACGCAGGCCACGGCCACGTTGACGAGGTCACCGAGCGCGGCTATTGGCTGCCGGTCGATTCCGAGCGCGACGATCCCTCGAACTGGATCTCGACCGCCGATATCACGGACATGCTGAAGGCCTCGCCCGCGCGCGCCGTGCTGGTGATCGCGGATTCGTGCTATTCGGGCACGCTCACGCGCGCCGCGCCGGTGAAGCTGCCCTCGGCCGAGAAGCGCGAGGCCTTCATCAAGCGCATGGTCGCCAAGCGGGCGCGCACCGTGTTCGCCTCCGGCGGGGTCGAGCCGGTGGAGGATGGCGGCGGCGGCAAGCACTCCGTCTTCGCCAAGGCACTGCTCGACACGCTCAAGGAAAACGCCGAAGTGATCGATGCGCAGAGCCTGTTCGCGCCGGTGCGTCATCAGGTGGTGTTGAACGCGGACCAGACGCCCGAATATTCCGATGTGCGCCTGGCCGGGCACGAATGCGGTGACTTCGTGTTCGTGCCGCGGCAATAGTGCGAGGCACTTCCGTCGCAAGGGCAAGAAGGGGCATGATGGGGCTCGCTTGAGGTGAAGATCTCGCCATGCCGTTGCGCCGTGTCATTATTGCCATCGTGGTCGGCCTGCTGATCTGGCGGCCATCTGCGCTATGGGCCGATGAGGCGACGCGCGAAGCCACTGTCTATGCCGATCCCGGCTGCCCGTGCGGCCCGGAATATGGCCGCTATCTCGAGGCGAACGGCTTCAAGGTGACGATGGTGGTGAGCACGCCCGAGCTCGACGCGATCAAGGCGAGATACAAGATTCCGCGCTCGATGCAGTCCAACCAGTCGACCATGATCGAGGGCTATGTGATCGAAGGCAACGTGCCGCTGCCGGCAATCCTGCGGCTGCTGGAGGAGAAGCCGCCGATCCCGGGCATCGCGCTGCCGGGAACGCCGTCGGGCTCGCCGGGCTTTGGCGGTCAGAAGGTCAGTGCCTTTCCGATCTTCGTGATCACCGATGATCCGAGGCCACCGCTGTTTGCGATCGAATGACGAGGAGGCGCCCATGAACCGCCGAGACTTCCTGCTCACCGGCACCGCGGTGGCACTGTTTGCCCTTGCGGGCCCCGCGCGTGCGAGCGCGCCGCGCCTGGCGACGCTCTACAAGGACCCGCTGTGCGGCTGCTGCACCGATTATGGCCACTATCTCGAAGCCAATGGCTTCGCGGTGACCGTCATTGCCGATGCCGATGCGATGGTCGCCAAGAAGGCCGAATTCCGCGTGCCGGCGGCGCTCGAAGGCTGCCACTCGACCGTGATCGAAAGCTACATCGTCGAGGGCCACGTGCCGATCGCGGCGATCGACAAGCTACTCACCGAGCGGCCCAATTTCCGTGGCCTCTCGCTGCCCGGCATGCCGATGGGCTCGCCCGGCATGAACGGCGAGAAGGAGGGGCCGTTCGAGGTGGTGGTGATTACGGATGAGCCGGTCGCACCGGTGTTTGGCAGTTATTGAGCCGCTTGCTCGTCACTGGCGTGCGTCTGAGCAGCGCATCGGTGGGCGAGTTTTTGAGCTCGTCCCGTCATGGTATGACTCGTCGGAGCTCGGGTGTGGGCCCGGCTGAAACGCCGGAAATCCGCCCGAGGCGGACGACGATACCGCGACCGGTTTAAGACAGCCTTAGGGCCTATGGCATAGGCTACCGGATGTGCGGCGAATCACCTGTGCCGCGATACCAGCTACTCAATTACGCGGCACCATGGCTCATCCCGTACTCTCGCAGTTCCGAATTCTCGTGGTCGACAACCAGCGCGCCATGCGCGGAATCCTGCGCAGCCTGCTCGGTCAGATCGGCATCCGGGACATCGTGGAGGCCGATGGCCCCGAAGAGGCCATCAACCAACTGGTCGAGGGCACGCGCTTCGGCAAACCGATCGACCTCGTGATCACTGAGCTTCACCTGCAGGGCATGAGCGGCAGGGAGCTGATCGAGCATCTCCGCCAGGGCAGAACGGCTGATCTCGATCCCACCATTCCGGTCCTGGTGCTGACCGGCGAGCGCGACCCCGTGCAACTCGACGAAGTGCGTGCGGCCGGCGCCTCGGAGATCCTCGAAAAGCCCATTGCCGCGCCCGAGCTGGTTCGCGTCATCGCACAACGGGCCGGCATCGCGATCTCGCCGAAGGAGATCGCGGCGCTGATGGTCAATACACCACAACACTCCGTATCGATTCGCTCCGGTGCATCAGGTCAAACGCGTCGTTGATCCGCGCGAGCGGCAGCGTATGCGTGATCATCGGGTCGATCTCGATCTTCTTCTCCATGTACCAGTCGACGATGCGGGGCACATCGGTGCGGCCCTTGGCACCACCGAACGCGGTGCCGCGCCACACGCGCCCGGTCACCAGCTGAAACGGCCGCGTTGAAATCTCCTGGCCCGCGCCCGCGACGCCGATGATCGTGCTCTCGCCCCAACCCTTGTGGCAGCACTCGAGCGCCTGGCGCATCGTCGTCACATTGCCGATGCACTCGAAGGAATAGTCCGCGCCGCCCTTGGTGAGGTTCACCAGATGGGCGACGAGATCACCTTCGACTTCCTTTGGGTTGACGAAGTGGGTGAGGCCGAAGCGGCGGGAGAGCGCCTCGCGCTTCGGGTTGAGGTCCACACCCACGATCATGTTGGCGCCGACCAGACGGCAGCCCTGCACGACATTGAGGCCGATGCCGCCGAGGCCGAACACGACGACGTTGGCGCCCGGCGTCACCTTGGCGGTGTTGATCACCGCGCCGATGCCGGTGGTGACGCCGCAGCCGATGTAGCAGATCTTGTCGAAGGGCGCATCCTCGCGCACCTTCGCGAGCGCGATCTCGGGCACCACTGTGTGATTCGCAAAGGTCGAGGTGCCCATATAGTGGAACACCGGCTCGCGGCCGATCTTGAAGCGGCTTGAACCGTCGGGCATCAGGCCCTTGCCCTGGGTGATGCGGATCGACTGGCACAAATTGGTCTTGCCGCTGGTGCAGTAGTCGCACTCGCGACACTCCGGCACGTAGAGCGGAATGACATGGTCGCCGGGCTTCAGGCTCTTGACGCCAGGCCCGCACTCGACGACGACGCCCGCACCCTCATGGCCGAGGATCGAGGGGAAGATCCCTTCCGGGTCGTCGCCGGAGAGCGTGAAGGCATCGGTGTGGCACACGCCGGTCGCCTTGATCTCGACCAGCACCTCGCCCGCCTTCGGGCCTTCGAGCTCGACCGTCTCGATGCTGAGCGGGGCGCCGGCCTTGTGCGCGATCGCGGCCTTCGTCTTCATGCGAACCTCTCCCTTGTTGGCACCCAATCTAGTCGGCGACCGATGGCGCCAGCAAGCACGGGGCGTTGGGCGAGAATTGGACGGCGCGTGCCTGGCGGCGCTAACCTCCTCGCCCACTCGCCGCCGCGGACGGGCGGCGTCGAACTCTAGGAGAGGAGGGGAGCATGGCAAAAGCGAAGGCAAAGAGCCGGGCGACGGTGGCGCCGAAGAAGCCCATGGCGCCGCGCAAGAAGAAGGGCATGCCCGGCATGCGGGGCGTCGACCATATCGGTCTCACCGTGCCGGACGTCGATCAGGCGGTCGAGTTCTTCGTCAACGTGCTGGGCTTCGAGGAATTCTACAATCTCGGCACCTTCAGCCACCCGAAGGGCACCTGGATGCGCGACTATCTCGGCGTCCACCCGCGCGCCAAGATCACCAACATGCGCATGATCCGTTGTGGCGCCGGCCCCAATATCGAGCTCTTCGAATATTAGGCGCCGGGCAAGCGCCGCAAGATGCCGAAGAACAGCGACAAGGGCGCGCACCACTATGCGATCTATGTCGATGACATGGGCAAGGCGATCAAGCACCTGAAGAAGCACGGCGTGAAGGTGTTCGGCAAGCCGACGCTCAATTCAGGCAATGCCGAGGAAGGCGAGTGGTGGTGCTATTTCCTGGCGCCCTGGGGCCAGCAGTTCGAGGTGGTGAGCTGGCCCAAGGGCCGTGCCTATGAGAAATGGTACACGCGTCATCTTTGGGACACGCGCAGGCCGGCGGCGTGAAGGGGACGCGCGGCGGGTGAGGGGGCGCACTATTTCGTCATTGCCGGGCTTGACCCGGCAATCCAGCAAGGGATGAAGACTGGATGCCCGGATCACGTCCGGGCATGACGACGAAAGTGATGCGCAAGAAATGAGCGAGGGGCCGGTTGGCCCCTCGCTTCTTCGTGATCGTAGACCCAGGTCGGCGGCTAAACCGTCTAGTCAGCCGCCTTCTTCTTGGCGGCTTGGATCTTCTGCCAGATCTGATTAGGCCGGAGCGGCAGCTCGGTGATCTCGATGCCGAAGGGCGCGAGCGCGTCGCAGATCGCGTTCGAGATCGTGCCCGGCACCGAGCTCGGCCGCCCCTCGCCAATGCCGCGCGAGCCCAAGGGCGTGTGCGGGCAGGGGGTGGGGGCGTGCGTCACCTTGATCTCGGGCACGTCGGCCGCGGTCGCGAGCTTGTAGTTCTCGAAGTCGGCGGTCAGCTGCTGGCCGTTCTCGTCATAGACGAACTGCTCGAACATCGCGTTCGAGAGGCCCTGCACGACCGCGCCCTGCATCTGGCCCTCGACGATCTGCGGGTTGATGATCTGCCCGACGTCTTCAGACGTAGTCCAGCTCAGGATTTTGAACTGGCCGGTGTTGATATCGATCTCGACCTTGGCGCAGTCGGCGTTGAAGCAGATCATCGGCTTCGCTGCCTCGAAGAAGGCCGTGTGCTCGAGACCGCCGGACTCGCCCGCCGGCATGTTGATCGGCGCCATGATGATGCGCTCGACCATCTCGCGGAAGGACTTCTTGATGTTCGAGTTCTTCTTGAAGACGATATCGCCATCAGCGAACTCGAAGTCATCCATCGTCGCGTTCTCGACCTTGAGATCGTGGATCATAAAGCGCGCGATCTTGCGCTTGAGCTCGGTGCACGCCATCACCGCCGCGCTGACGAAGTAGGAGCCGGCGCGCGCGCCGATGGTGCCCGAACCGAAGGGCGTCGTGCCGGTGTCGCCCGTCGTCACCACGATGTCGTTCGGGTGGATGCCGAATGACGCGGCGACCGCTTGCGCGACCGTCGTCTCGTGGCCCTGGCCTTGAGGCGCGTCGCCCTCGAACACGATGACCTTGGCGCGCGGGTCGATGCGCACGGTGGCGGCGCCATAGCCTGGCTGGCTTTCCATCGGCACCAGGAGCTCGGAGGCGACGCCCGAGAGCTCGACGCCGAGGCCGAAGCCGATGCCGAGATAGCGGCCCTGCTTGCGCGCCGCTTCCTGCTCGCGGCGGAAGCCCTTCAGGTCAACCTGGTTCATCAGATTGTCCCACACCTTCACGAAGTCGCCGGAATCGAAATACTCGCCGGTGATCGAGGTGTGGGGTAAATGCTTCACCACGTTCTTGCGCCGGAAGTCGGCGGGCTCCATGCCGCACTTCTTCGCCACCATGTCGATCACGCGCTCCATCGCAAAGCGCGTCGGGAACTCGCCGAAGGCGCGCGCCGGCGAGAGCGCCGACTTATTGGTGACCGCGACCTTGAGCTTCACGTCGCCGATCGGCCAGTCATAGGCGTTGGGCAGCTCAACGCAGCCGAGGAAGGGCATGAGAAAACCCCAATAGACGCCCTCGCAGCCATCGCCGCAATCGGCAACGCCACGGTTCCTGAGCGCGAGCAGCTTGCCGTCCTTGCTCGCCGCAACCTCGATGTCGTGGATCTGGTCGCGCTCCTGGCTCACCGCCATCAGGTGCTCCTGGCGCGATTCGACCCAGCGGATCGGGCGCTTCAGCTCGCGCGTCAGATAGGCGACCAGCATCGGCTCGCGATAGAATGGCGCCTTCACGCCGAATCCGCCGCCCTGGTCGCGCGGCGCGATGACCCGGATCTTCTCCGCCGGAATTTCAAGGATGTCGGAGAGCGCAAGGCGGTCGATGTGCGGCCGTTGGGTCGTGATATAGGCGGTCAGCCCATCGGAATCGTCCCATGACATCAGTGCGCCACGAGTTTCCATCGGGGTCACGCCGCAGCGATGGGTCTTGAATCGCTGGCGCACGACGACGTCCGCGCTCTTGAAGATGCGATCGACCTCGGCGTCGTTCTTCTCGGCCTCGGCGCCGCCGGTGAACGTCATCTGAAAAATGACGTTGTCCGGCCACTCGTCATGGACGCGGTTCGACTTGTCGGCGAGGGCCTTTTCCGGATCGCCGATATAGGGCAATGGCTCGTACTCCGCGCGCACCAACTCGGCGGCATCGGCGGCCACGTATTTGTCGCGCGCGACAATGGCCGCGATCGGCTCGCCGTGGAACTTCACCTTGCCGACCGCGAGTGGCCAGTGCTTCGGATAATTGGCGGCCAGCGCCGGCTGCACGACCGGCTGCGGCATCGGCTTGATCTTGGTTTTGATATCCTCGCCGGTCACCACCATGACGACGCCGGGCAGGGCCTTGGCGGCGCTGACTTCGATCTTCTTGATCTTGGCGTGCGCCTGCTCGCTCCGCACGAAGACGAGGTGGAGCGCGCCCGGCATGCTGAGGTCCGCCAGATAGCGGCCCTTGCCGGTGATCAGTCGATGGTCTTCCTTGCGGTTGAATTTGGCGCCGACCCAATTGGCGCCCGGCTTCGTGCTCATGAGTGTCCTGCCTTTCTCGGAGGGCGCGGCTCAGCGCGCGCGCTTCGCGGCGTCGCGCACCGCGTCGATGATGTGGGCATAACCCGTGCAGCGGCAGAGATTGCCCACCAGCCCGGTCCGGATCTCATCGTCGGTCGGATTCGGGTTCACTTTCAGGAACTCGTCCATGTTCATCAGGATGCCCGGGGTGCAGAAACCGCACTGCAGCGCATGGTGGTCGTTGAACGCCTGCTGCAGCGGCGAGAGCTTGCCGTCCTTGGCCAGCCCCTCGATGGTGGTCACGTTGTGGCCATCCGCCTGGCTCGCCAACATGAGGCAGGACTTCACCGCCTCGCCATCGACCTGGACGGTACACGCGCCGCAGACGCCCTCATAGGTGCAGCCGATGTGCGTGCCGGTGAGACTGGCGACCTCGCGGATGAAGTCGGACAGCAGCATGCGCACCGGCACGCTCTGCTCGAAGACCTCGCCGTTGATGGTAATCTTGACCGTCTTGTTCATGTCTCGGTTCCTTCCTAACGGCGCGTCACTGGCCGGCCGCGCGCTTGCTGGCCAGCGCGATCATCTCGCCGCCGAGCGAGCGAATCAGGTTCTTTCGATAGGCGCTGTCGGCCCAGAGATCGCTCTGGGTCTCGAGCTCGGCCGAGGCCTTTTCGGCGGCGGCGGCGATCGCGGCCGCATCGCTCGCCTTCTTGCCGATCAACGCGGCTTCGGCGCCCTTGGCGCGCTTCGGGCCGGTGGCGAGGCCGCCGACCGCGAAGCGGGCCTTCGAAATCGCGCCACCGCCATCGAGTTCCACATACACCGCGACGCCGATGACCGGCAGCGCATCGGTCACGAGGCCCCATTTCTTGTAGGCGCTGCCTGCCTTGGACGGAGCGGCAGGCAAGGTGGTCGCGACCAGCACCTCGTCGTCGGTGCGCGCGGTGTCGAGCGGCCCCTTGATGAACTCGTCCGCAACAAGCGTGCGCTTCTTGCCCGAGGCCGAGATGAGCTCCATCGAGGAGCCGACGCCGAGATTGGCCGCTGGCATGCAGGCCGCCAGATAGTTCCAGCACAGACTGCCGCCGATCGTGCCGCGATTGCGCACCTGGCGATCGCCGACATGGGCAGCCGCGTCACCCAGCGCGCCATAGGCTCCCTTGAGCTTGGCCTCCTTGGCGATCTCGACATAGCGGGTCATCGCGCCGATGCGAACGCCCGCGCCGGAGGCGCTGACGCCCTTCAGATCCTTCACGGCCTGGAGGTCGATCACGCAGCGCGGCCGTACCAGGCGCGACTTCATCGCCTGCATCAGGCTCTGCCCGCCGGCCAGGAACAGCGCCTCGCCTGCGTCGTAGCGCGCGGCCGCCTTCAGCGCCTCATCGATCGAGGCCGGCCGCTGATAGTCTTCAATGACTGCTGGATACATGGTCTCCCCTCACTCTCGATCGACGCGCTCGGCGCGCCGGAATTGCCGTGCTTGCAGCCTCTAGCCGGCGAAGCGCGGCTCAGGCACGCCGCGAATGCCAAGGCCGGTGACCTTGAAGAGGCCACCCGCCAAGAATTGCGGCTTCACTTCCTTGATGAACAGCTCGTGGACGGCGGGGTGCTTCACGCGCGCCATCGACGTGACATAGAGCTCGTCAAGATTCGGCCCGCCGAACATGACGCTCGTGAGATTGCGAACCGGCATCCCGATGCGCCGATCGACCGACCCGTCCGGGCGATAGCGGATCAACTCGCCGCCAATGACCATCGCATTCCACACGCAGCCCTCGGCATCGACGGTCGAGCCGTCATAGACGCCGCGTTCATCCTTCGATGAGGCGAAGTCGCGCTTGTTCGACATCGTTCCGGTCTTGATGTCGTAGTCATAGGCCCACATAACGTTCTGGAACGTGTCGGCGAAATAGAAGGTCTTGTCGTCCGGGCTCCAGCACGGTCCGTTCGAGCAGATGATGCCGCCATCGACCTTGGTGATCTTGAGGTCCGGATCGAGGCGCCAGAGGCCACAGGCCTTCAGCTCTTCCTTGTCGTCCATGCCGCCGGCAAAGAACCGGCCCTTTCGGTCGCACTTTCCATCGTTAAGCCGGGTGCGCGGCTGGTCGGCATCTACGAGCTGGATGAGGTCGCACTTGCCGGTCTTGAAATCGAAAAAATAGAAGCCGTCGTCCATGGCGAGCACGGCGCCGCCGTTCTTGCGCAGCGCCATCGAGCCGATGTCCTTGTCGATCATCCAGTTCTCGACCTTGCCGGTCTTCGGGTCCATGCGCCAGATGGCCGGCCGGCCGACCCGGCGGCCGGTGCAATCGAGCCAGTAGAAGCGCTGTTCCTCGACGTCCCAGATCGGGCCCTCGCCCAGATGGTTCTCGCAATCGAGCAGGCACTCAATCCGGACGGTCATGAACTCTCCCTGGAGGTTATGGTTCTAGGCCGCGCGATTTTGCCGGCGCTCCGACGAACGCCCAAGTTAGACTGGATTTGTTTGGCGCGACAGATTATCGCGTTGGTTGTACGAAATTGCGGTGTTCCAGGCTACCCCTCGCCATGCGTGTCCTCGTCATCCAGCACCACAGCAATTCCGGTATGGGCCACCTTGTCGCACCCGCCGCGTTACGGGGTGTCGAATGGGGGTTCGTGTTCCCGCTGGAGCGGGGCGACCCAATCCCCGAAGCGACCGGTGGCCATGACGGCCTCGTCATTTTTGGCGGCGTGCCGCACGCCAATGACGACGCGCGGTATCCCTATCTCAAGCAGATTTGTGCGCTGATCGAGGAGTTCCACAACGAGCGGAAGCCGGTGCTCGGCATCTGCCTCGGCTCCCAACTGGTCGCGCGCACCTTCCGCGGGAAGGTCTATAAGGCCGAGCAGTCGGAAATCGGGTTCTATGGCCTTGGCCTCACCGCGGAGGGAGAGGACGACCCGCTCCTTCGCGGGCGGGCGCCAAACCCGGTGCACCTGATCGAGTTTCACTACGACACATTCGAGCTGCCGCGCGGCGCATCCCAGCTCATGACGGGCGCGCCCTACGCACCGGTGCAAGCCTTCCGGATGGGCGAGACGACCTATGCCTTTCAACCGCATTTCGAGGCAACGCCCGAGCAGTTCCGGGAGTGGCTGGTCAACGCCAAGAATTGGGTGGATCGCGAGCATCCGCATTTACCCGCCGTGGCCGAGGCGCAGCTCGCCCAGCATGCCGAGGGCGCTCGCGACTTTGCCCACGGCGTCGGCGGTGCGTGGTTTGACCTCGTCGCGGCGCGACGCAAGGATTAACGAGGAGGGAAAGCGATGGCAGCGATCAAGCCACTCGGGTTGGATCACGTCGTCCTTCGGGTTGCAGATGTTGAGCGCGCCCGCGCCTGGTATGCGGCGGTGCTGGGCTGCAAGGTCGAGCGCATGCTGCCGAGCTTCGGTCTCACCCAGCTCCGCACGGGCTCGACGCTGATCGACCTGCTCGATATCAAAGGCCCCATCGGCAAGAAGGGCGGCGCGGGCCCCGGCACGAAGCGGCGCAACATGGACCACTTCTGCATGCAGCTCGAGCGCTTTGATGAGAAGAAAATCGTCGCACACCTGAAGAAGTGCGGCATCGAGCCCGGCAAGGTCGAGCGGCGCTATGGCGCGTTGGGCCATGGCCCCTCGATGTATCTGTCCGATCCGGACGGCAACACGCTCGAGCTCAAGGGGCCGCCGGATGCCGATCAGACCGAGAAGATGCCGGACGCCATCTGGCCCGGTCGGCGCAAGCGCGCCCGATAGCTGACGCGGATGGCGGCGCAGGACGTCATCCTCCGCGAGGTCACCGTACGGCAAGGGGGCGAGACGCTGATCGAGCGCGTCAGCCTGAGCGCCAATGCCGGCGTTACCACCGTGCTGCTCGGCACGACCGACAGCGGGGCCACGACCACGATCAAGGCGGTCGCGGGCCTCGTGCGCGTGAACGAAGGTCGTATTGCGGTCGGCGGCGTCGACGTCACCCGGGCCCGCGCGGGCCGCCGAAACGTGGCGGTGGTGTTCGAGGGCCACACCCTCTTTCCGCACATGACGATCTACGAGAACGTGGCCTACCCGTTGCGGGTGGCGCGGCTTGAGGCAGGCGAGATCGAGCGACGCGTGGGTGTGATCGCCGAGCGGCTGGGCATTTCGAAGGTGCTGAACGAGAGGCCTCGCCGCATCGACGAGAGCATCAGACGGCGAGCGGGTTTGGCCCGTGCGATCGTGCGGGCGCCGGGGGCCTATCTGCTCGATCGGACCCTCGCCAGCCTTGATGATGATTTTCGCGGCGCCGCGCGCGAGGCGATCGGTTTCCTGCGGGCGCAGGAGCACGCGACGATCCTGATGCCATCGGCCGATGCCGTCGAGGCGATGCAACTGGCGGATCGAGTGGTTGTGATGGCGAACGGCGGCGTGCTTCAAGAAGGTCCGGCAGACGAAGTGCGCCTGCGGCCTCTATCGCTCGCGGTCGCGGAGCTGGCTTCGGCACCCGTGTTCGCTTTTCAAGAGGGCGTCGTGCTGGCGATCGAGCCGGGCAGTCTACGTGTGCGCTTGAACGATGGGGTTACCCTAGCGCTCCCCATCAAACCGCGCGATGTCGAGCAGGGCGAGCGGGTCACCGTTGCCACTCCCCGAAGCGCGCTCAAGGACGGCGGATGGGGGGCGCTTGAGCCGGGCATGGCATTGCTCTTCGATTCAGCCGGGGTTGCGCTCCACGCGCCGGCCGAGACGTAGACCTATTTCGGTCGGACCTTGTCGAGCCTGGCGCGGGCGTCTTCGCGCAGCCTGAACTTCTGAACCTTGCCCGTCGGAGTCATCGGCAGCGCTTCCACGTAGAACACGTGGCGCGGAAGCTTGAAGCTCGCGATACGTCCCTTGCAGTGCGCGATCAGTTCGTTCTCATTTGCTTGCGGAACGCTGGCCTTGGGCACGACAAACGCTACAGCGACCTCGCCCAATCGCTCGTCCGGAATCCCGATGACGGCGACCTGAGCCACAGCCGCATGGCCCATCAGGAACGCCTCGATCTCGGCCGGCGAGACGTTCTCGCCGCCCACTTTGAGAACGTCCTTGTAGCGCCCGAGGAAGCGCAGATGGCCGTCGGCACGCAGCACGCCCATGTCGCCGGTGTGCAACCAGCCGGCCTCGTCGATGACCGCGCGCGTGGCCTCGGGCTGTCGGTAATAGCCCGGTGTGATCATGTAGCCGCGGACCAGAATCTCGCCCGGTACGCCGGTGAGCTGATCGCCGCCGGTCGCGGGATCGACGATCCGAATCTCATAGCCCGCCATCGGATAGCCGGAGGCCGCGCAGCGCTGCTCCTCGCTCGAGCCCGGAAACGACATCGTCGCAAAGGCCCAGGATTCGGTCAGCCCCCAACCCGAGACGGTGGGGCAAAGCGTGCGTTGGGCGGCCTCAGCGATTGGCAACGAGCTCTCCATGCCGACCGCCAAGGTGCCGAGCCTTAGACTCGAAATATCACGCGGGTGGCGCTCCTGCGCCAGCATCAGGTCGCGGTAGAACGTGTCGAAGCCATGCAAAATAGTCGCGCGCTCGGCCTCGGCCAGCCTCAGGCATTCGTCGGGGTCGAAGGCATCGACCAGCACCTGTCTGGCGCCCGCCAGCGCGCTGACCAGCACGCAGTCGCTGAGCCCGTAAAGATGAAACACGGGCAGATAGGTCATCACCGTGTCAGCCTCGGTCAAGCCGAGCCGGTTGGCATGATCGGTCAAGGTGCGCAGACACCGATGGGTGTGCATTACGCCTTTCGGGTCGCCGGTCGTTCCTGAGGTATAGGCGATAAGAAAGACACCATCGGGGTCGACCGCAGCGGCCCGGGTTTCGAGGTCTCCGTGCGTGACGTAACCTGCCTTCTCCAGAAGCTCCGACCAGGCGATGGCACCGGGCGGCACGCCCGCACCGAGCACGATCACCCGCTTCAGATCGGAAAAGGCTGCGAAGGTCGAAGTGTCATGATCGAGCTCCGGCAGAAGCTCACGCGCCATGGCGAGATAGTTCACCGGGCCCGAGCGCTCGAGCAGGACCAATGTAGCGCTATTCGAGTGGCGGATGGTGAAGCCCGCGTCGTGACTGCGATAGCGCGTGTTGAGCGGCACGACCACGCCGCCGATGCGCGCGATCGCGTAAATCAGGAACAAATGCTCGGGCCGGTTGGTCAGCCAGGTCGCGACATGCTCGCCCGGGGCGACGCCCAGCGCCATGAGGCCGCGCGCGACGCGGTCGACCTCGGCCGAGAACGCGGCGTGGCTCCAGCGCCGGCCTTCGAACACGAGGGCCTCGCGCTCACCAAAGCGCCGCGCTGCCGAAGCCGGCAGGTCTCCAACCGTGCCTTTGGGAAACCAGTCCTGCATGCCTGCACTCGACGCTTCCGGCGGTTGACGCTCGGTAGTCAGGCCCTCAAGCTAGCCGAGAGCACCGAATGGAGGGAAGGGATGGCCAAGGGCGATCCGAAAGACGTCGTGAACAAATTTCTGAAGGCGATCAAGAAGGGCGATGGCGCGACCATGATCTCATTGCTCGCCGATGACGCCGAGGTCGTGCTGCCCGGATCGTTCAAGGTTCCGTGGTCAGGCCGTTGGCAGGGCAAGGACAGCATCGGCCAGTGTTTCCGCATTGTAGGCGAGTTTCTCGACATTCGCGGGCACGACGTCAAGCTCATGATCGGCGAGGGCGAGCACGTCATGGTGCTGATCTATGAGACGACCGTTGCGCGCAACACCGGGCGCGTGCTCCACCAGGAGACCATTTGGCTGTTCCGTATCACCAAGGGGCTGATCCGCCATTGGCAGGCGTTCGAGGACAGTGAGCAAATCGCCTGGGTCTGGGATGACAGGGCGCGGGCCTGGAGCGCGCCGGCCGGCGGCGGCAAGCCCGGCTGAATTGGCGGCGTCGATCCCGATGACTATACTTTACCAAGGAACTGAGGAGACCGATTGATGCGCAAGGTCGTGATCGCCGGCACCGGCATGACCGAATTCGGCAAGTTCATGGATGCGACGCTCCGCTCGCTCTCCGAGCTCGCGATCTCGAAGGCCCTGGCCGATGCCGACACCAAGGTCGGCGACGTCGGCATGGTGTTCTTTGGCAATGCCGCGGGCGGCCTCCTGAACGGGCAGGAGTGCGTGCGCGGGCAGGTGGCGACGCGCCATGCCGGGTTGCTCGGCAAGCCAATTATCAACGTGGAGAACGCCTGCGCCTCCTCTTCGACCGCGTTTCACCTGGCTTGGCTCTCGGTCGCGGCAGGCCAGTGCGACATCGCGCTTGCTGTGGGTGCCGAGAAGATGTCGAACGAGGATAAGACGGTCGCCATGAAGGCGCTGGAGGCGGCAGCCGATCGCACCGAGCTCGAGATGCTGAAACTGCGCATCACGCCGGATGGCTCGGGCGCCGGCTCGGTGTTCATGGATCTCTATTCGGACCTCGCCAAGCGCTACATGCAGCGCTCGGGCGCGAGCGCGCGCGACTTCGCGGCGGTCTCGGCCAAGCAGCGGAAAGCGGGGGCGCTCAACCCGCTGGCGCAGTTCAAGAAGGAGGTCACCGTCGAGGAGGTGTTGGGCAGCCGCATGATCGCGCCGCCCTTGACTCTCATGATGTGCTCGCCGGTGGGTGACGGGGCGGCGGCCCTTGTGCTGATGAGCGAGGAGATGGCGGCGAGGCGCAGTGTGCAGCCGGTCGAGGTGCTCGCCACGCAGATTCGCTCGGGCACCGGCGACGATCCGGACACGCCGGCCTGCGCGACCACGGCGGCGCGCGCGGCCTATGAGCAGGCCGGCATCGGCCCCGACGATGTGAGCGTGGCCGAGATCCATGACGCGGCGGCGCCGGCGGAATTGATCCTGTCGGAGCAGCTCGGCTTCTGCAAGCCAGGCGAGGCGGTGAAATTGCTGCGTTCGGGCCGTACTTCCTTGGGCGGCGCCATGCCGATCAATCCGAGCGGCGGCCTGATCAGCAAGGGCCACCCGGTTGGTGCGACCGGGGCGGCCCAGCTCGTCGAGCTGTGCGACCAGCTGCGCGGTCGCTCAGGCGCCCGCCAACGCGAGGGCGCGCGCCTGGCACTCGCGGAGAATGGCGGCGGCTGGATCGGCAACGACGCGGCCACCGCGACGGTGACCATCCTGGGCGCCCGCCGGCACTGAGGGTCGTTACTTGCCAGTGTAACGGGGTTGCCGCTTCTCGAGGAAGGCGGCGACACCCTCCTTCATGTCGTCCGAGGTCCAGTGCAGGTCGCCCATCATGTGCTCGAGGCGGATGGCGCTCTCGATCGGCTGCTCCAGACCGTCCTGCACCAGGCGCTTCATGCGCCGTAGAGTAAGGGGGCTCTTGGCGGCAAGGTTGGCGACGAGCGCGTCAACCGTTTCGGTCAGTCGCTCGGCCGGCACCACCTCGTTGACGAGGCCGGCCTCCTGCCACCATGACACGGGCCGGTGCTCACCGGTGTAGAACATCTGCTTGGCACGATTAACGCCGATCTTGCGCGGCAGGCGAGCGCTCGCTCCGCCACCCGGCACGAAGCCATAGGTCGCGTGCGCATCGCCGATCTTCGCGCTTTCCGCTGCAATCACGAGGTCGCAGCAGAGGATGATTTCGAGGCCACCTGCGAGCGCGATGCCGTTCACCGCCGCGATCACCGGCAGGGGCAATTGCTCGAGCCGGAGCAGCACTTGATTCAAGCGCTCGAGGAACCGGCTGCGCTCGTCATGCGGCTTACCGCTGGCCGAGCGCTGGACGAACGCGATGTCGCCGCCAGCGCAAAACGCCCGCCCGCGCCCCGTGATCACCAGCGCGCGCACGCTCTCGTCCGATTCGACGAGGTCGAGCGCGTCGTCGATCTCCTCGACCATGTGGGGCTCGAAGGCGTTCATGACCTCGGGCCGGTTGAGCGTGAGCCAAAGCGCGGGCCCGCGCCGTTCGAGCTCGATGGTGGTGAAGGCCATGGCATTGGCTCCTTGCTGATCCGCACGCTCCGCGCTCTATAGTGGCGGCACAGGCGGCGGCGACAATAATGAAATGGCGGGAGCCCGATGAGCGAGCTGTTCAATCTGGAGGGACGGGTTGCGCTGATCACGGGCGCTGGGCAGGGCATCGGGCGCGAAATTGCGCTAGTGTTGGCGGCGCACGGGGCGAACGTCGCGATCAACGATTATAGCCCGACCCGTGCCGAGGAGGCTGCGGCGGCGGTCCGCCCGCAAGGTCGTGAGGTGATCGTCGTGCCGGGGGACGTTACCGACTACCGGGGCGTGCATTCCATGGTGGCAGAGGTTGAGGCGCGCCTTGGCCGGCTTGACATCCTGGTCAACAACGCCGGCAATGCCGGGGCGCTGAAGGCACTCGGCGACTGGAAGCCGTTCTGGGAAACCGAGCCGGATGAATGGCACCATTGGCTCGGCGTCAATCTCGATGGCGTGCTCAATTGCTGCCGGGCAGCGCTTCCCGGCATGATCGAGCGACGCTTCGGCCGGCTTATCCTCGTCTCGTCGGACGCGGGGCGTGTGGGCGAGCCGCACTTCGCGGTCTACTCCGCCGCCAAGGCCGGCGCGATGGGCTTGATGCGCGCGCTGGCGAAGGCGGGCGGCCGCCATGGCATCACCGCCAACTCGATCGCGCTCGGGGGTGTCGATACGCCGGGCGCCCAGTCCATCCTGACCGATGATGCGGCCATCAGGCGCATGCTGAGCCACTATGTGATCCGGCGCGTCGGGCGACCTTCCGATGCCGCCGCCATGGTGCTATTGCTCGCCTCGGACGCGGGCGAGTGGATCACCGGGCAGACCTATCCGGTCAATGGCGGCTACTCGTTCGCGCAATAGAAGACAGAAGGGAGAGTACGCCATGGCCGACGCCGCGGTGCTGCACGAGGCGAGGGACGGCGTTGGGCTGATCACCATCAACCGGCCGAAGACGCTAAATGCGCTCGACATCGCCACCTTGAACGCGCTTGAAGCCGCGCTCGGCGCGCTGGAAGCCGATAAATCGGTCCGCGTCGTCGTCATCACCGGCGCCGGTGAGCGCGCCTTCGTTGCGGGCGGCGACATCGCGGATCTCAACTCACGGCGCGGCCTCGCGCATTATCAGGAGTTTGCTGAGGTCATCCATCGCGTGTTTCGCAGGGTCGAGGCGTGCGACAAGCCGACGATCGCGGCGGTCAATGGTTGGGCGCTCGGCGGCGGCGCGGAGTTGCTGCTCTGCACTGACATTCGCCTGGTTGCCGACACGGCGACGATCGGCGTGCCGGAGATCACGCTCGGCCTTTTCCCGGGCGCCGGCGGCAGCCAGCGCCTGATCCGGCAGACTCCGCTCTGCCGCGCCAAGGAGCTGATGTTCACCGGTGACCGGCTCTCGGCGGAGGAGGCGGTCGCGCTCGGGCTTGCCAACCGCGTGGTGGCGCAGGCCAAGCTGATGGACGAGACCATGGCGCTGGCCAGGCGCATCGCCGAGAAATCCCCGCTCGTGCTGAAGCTCCTGAAGCGCGCGGTGCGCGATGGGCTCGAAATGCCGCTGCCGGTCGCGCTCTCCCACGAGCAAGCGGTGATCGGCCTGGTGCTCGATAGCGACGATGCGCACGAGGGCTGCAGCGCGTTCCTAGAGAAACGTCCGGCGCAGTTCAAGGGCCGCTGACTGCAACAGCATTCATGATTGCCTCTCCACCCCATCCTTCGACAAGCTCAGGATGATGCCGTAAACCGACACTAGGACCTCGTGCTGAGCCTGTCGAAGCATGGGGGCAGAGATGTTCCGATGGATTTCCGCCTCAATGACGAACAGCAGATGATGGTCGAGACCGCGCGGCGCGTCGGCGCCGATTACGGGCTCGACTATTGGCGCGCGCTCGACCAGAAGGGCGCCTACCCCGAAGAGATGTGGCGCTCGATCTGCAAGGCCGGGCTTTGTGGCGTCGCGCTGCCGACCGAGCACGGCGGCGCCGGGCTCGGCATGACCGACATGGCGCTCGTGATCGAGGCGCTCGCCGCTTCGGGTGCCGGCTCGACGGTCGCGCAGCTTTTCATGCTGAACCCGATCTTCGGCGGCGTCGCGGTCTCAAGGTATGGCAGCGATGCTATGCGGCGCGACCTGCTACCCGGCCTGTGCGACGGCACGGTGCAGTTTTGTATGGCGCTGACCGAGCCTGACGCTGGCACGAACAGCCTTGAGGTGCGCACCTTCGCCAGCGCGGACGGCAATGGCTGGGTGCTCAACGGGCGCAAGATCTGGATTTCGGCCGTGCCGGCGGCGCAGAAGATGCTGGTGGTCGCGCGCACGAAGAAGCGCGAGGAGGTCAGCCGCAAGACCGACGGCATCTCCCTGTTCCTGATCGATGTCGCGCGCGAAGGGCTGAGCCATCAGGCGATCGACAAGCTCGGCACGCGCTGCGTGCCCGCCTCGAACGTCTATTTCGACAATGTGCGCATTCAGGGCGATGAGCTGATCGGCGTGCTCCATGGCGGCTGGAAGCAGCTTCTGGATGTGCTCAACACCGAGCGGATCGTGACGACAGCGGGGCTCGTCGGCACGGTCGAGCTCGCGCTGAAATTGGCGGTCGAGTACGCCAATGAACGGAAGGTGTTCGGGGATAAGCCGATCTCGTCTTACCAAGGCCTGCAGTATCCGCTGGCCCAGGCCTTTGCCGAAGCGCAATGCGCGCGCGTGATGAACTACAAGGCCGCGACCCAGTGCGATCAGGGCCTCGACTATGGCAGCGAGGCCAATATCGGCAAGCTGATCGCGGCCCAGGCTTGTGCGGACGCCACCGAGCGCGCAATGCAGGCCATGGGCGGCATGGGCTATGCCAAGGAGATGCACGTCGAGCGGCTGTGGCGCGATTGCCGGCTCTTCCGCTTCGCGCCGATCTCGGAGGAGATGATCTTGAACTTCATCGCCCAGCACGACCTTGGCATGGCGCGGTCGTATTGAATATTTCCCGTCATTCCCGCGAAAGCGGGAATCCATGGTTAAGCGGGCTCAGCATGCGGCGCGATAGATTCCGGCTCGCAAGCCTCGCGACCGAAGACCTTCGGTCTTCGGGCTCGTCTAACGGCCGGAATGACAGAGATCTTCGACTACGCGTCAGGACAGATCGGCGTCCGTAAACCGCTGATCCATCTGACGCGCCGGCTGGTCGCAGCCATTGGTGCCGACGATCTTGGCCGGCACGCCGGCGACGGTGACGCAACGCGGCACATTCTCGAGCACCACGCTGCCGGCGCCGACGCGGGAATACTCACCGATCTCGATATTGCCAAGCAGCTTGGCGCCCGCGCCGAGCATGGCGCCACGGCGCACCTTCGGGTGCCGATCGCCGCTTTCCTTGCCGGTGCCGCCGAGCGTCACCTCGTGCAGCATCGAGACGTCATCGTCGACCACCGCGGTCTCGCCGATCACGACCCCGGTCGCGTGGTCGATCATGATGCCTCGACCGAGACGCGCGGCGGGGTGAATGTCCGCGCCGAACACCTCGGAGATCCGCGCCTGTAGGAACATCGCTATCGCCTGATGGCCGTTGTTCCACATCCAGTGCGCGACGCGCGAGGCCTCGAGCGCCTGGAAGCCCTTGAAGTAGAGGAGGGGCTGGAGCAGCCATTTGCAGGCGGGGTCGCGCTCCTTCACCGCCATCAGATCGGCGCGCACGGCATTGCCGATGTCCGGGTCGGCCGCGAAGGCCTCGTCGAACGGCTGGCGCAGCAGCATGGCGCGCACCTCGGCGCTGCCGAGCTTCTGCGCCAGATGGAAGCTCAGCGCGTTCTCGAAGCGGTCGTGGTTGAGTATGGTCGCGTGCAGGAAGCTCGCGAGAATGGGCTCGCGGGCCGCCATGTCGGCCGCCTCATTGCGCACGGTGACCCAGATCGGGTCATGGACGGCGACCTTGTGGGCGGTTTTCTGCATCGGGCAATCCCCGGTAAGTTTTCGTAACTGGTACTATCCTAATAGATAGCCCACCCGGCCGTCGATTCAATTGGCCTGTCGTTTACCATGTCGGGATGCAATTGCTCGTGAGCCCGCCATCGACGATGAGCTCCGCGCCCGTGATGTAGCTGGCGTCGTCGGAGGCCAAGAAGGCCGCGGCTTTTGCGATCTCGAACGGGTCGCCCATGCGCCCCAAGGGGATCATGTTGTGGCGCTCGGCCCGGATGCGCTCGATCTCCTCGGGCGTGTGATGGGGCTTCAGGGGCTCGTTGATCAGGGGCGTGTCGATCACGCCCGGCAGCACCACATTCGCGCGAACGCCCTTGCGCGCATATTCGAGCGCGATCGAGCGCGTGAGCTGGAGGATCGCAGCCTTCGAGGTGTTGTAGGCAAGGGCGGGCGTGCCCCAGGCGCGGATCGCTGCGACCGATGAGATGTTCACGATCGCGCCCTTGCCCTGGCGCTCCATCACCGGCAGCACGTGCTTGCAAGTGAGGTACATGCTCTTGACGTTGGTGTCGATCACGCGATCCCAGATGGGCTCAGGCAGCGCCACGGGCCCGTCGAGATCGAGAATGCCGACATTGTTGTGCAGCACGTCGATGCGACCGAAGGCCTGGACACAATCCTGCACCATGCGGGCAAGCGCCTCGGAGTTCGTCACGTCGCATACGGCGCCGACCACCGTGTTGCCTTCGCGCTTGATGATCGCCTCGGTATCGGCCAACGCCGCCCGGTTGATGTCGAGCGCATAGACCCTGGCGCCCTCGCGCGCGTAGTGAATGGCGCAGGCCTTGCCATTGCCCATGCCGGGTCCACTGGCGCCCGCGCCCGTGACGATTGCGACCTTGCCCTCGAGCCGACCGGCCATGCCGATGCTCCCGTACCCAATCTGCCCGCTTCATCGCCGGGCCGGCCTCAGGCATATATCGGAACCCGCCACGCGGTCCAGGGGAGGCCCCGATGCTCTACGGCCTGATGCAGGACGTGCCGCTGATGATCAGCGCACTGATCGACTATGCGGCGCGCTATCACGGCCGGCGCGAGATCGTGTCGCGCTCGGTCGAAGGCCCGATCCATCGCTATACCTACGCCGAGGCAGAGGCGCGCGCGAAGCAGCTGGCGAACGCCCTCGTGCGGCTGGGGGTCAAGCCGGGCGACCGAGTGGGCTCGCTCGCCTGGAACACCTGGCGCCATTTCGAGATGTTCTACGGCGTTTCGGGTCACGGCGCCGTGCTCCACACCGTTAACCCCAGGCTCTTCGCCGAGCAGATCGTCTACATCATCAATCACGCCGAGGATCGCTTCGTCTTCCTCGATCTCTCCTTCGTCGCGCTGGTTGAGGGCATCGCCGACAGGCTGGCCACCGTCAAGGGCTTCGTCATCATGACCGACGAGGCTCACATGCCGGCGACCACACTGAAGAACGCGCGCTGCTATGAGACGCTGCTCAAGGCCGAGCGGCCGGACTATGCGTGGCCGCGTTTCGATGAGCGCGCGGCGTCGTCGCTCTGCTACACCTCGGGCACGACCGGCAATCCCAAGGGCGTGCTCTACAGCCACCGCTCGACCCTCTTGCACGCCATGGCGGCCTGTCAGAACAGCGCGATGGCGCTCTCGGCCATGGATTCAGTCATGCCGATCGCGCCGATGTACCACGGCAATGCCTGGTCGCTGCCCTATCTTGCCGCCATGACCGGCTGCAAGCTTGTGCTGCCCGGTCCCAAGATGGACGGCGCCAGCATCGAAGAGCTGATCAATGCCGAGGGCGTAACCTTCTCGGTCGCGGTGCCGACGGTCTTCACCATGCTGCTCGAGCATCTCGAGAGGTCAGGCCGCAAGGTGCCGAGCCTCGATCGCGTGGCCATCGGCGGGTCGGCCGTGCCCGCGAGCATGATCGAGACCTTCCGCGAGGCCTATGGCGTGACCGTCGTGCAGATCTGGGGCATGACCGAGACCAGCCCGCTCGGCACCATGGCAACCGTGACGCCTGAGGTCGCGGCCTTGTCAGAGACAGAGCGGCGCGCGGTGCTGGCGAAGCAGGGGCGGGTGCAGTTCGGCCTCGAGCTCAAGATCATCGGGCAGGATGGCGAGACCGTGCCGCGCGATGGCACGACCTTCGGCGACATGTGGGTCAGGAGCTCTTGGGCCGCCTCGGGCTATTTCAAGGGCGAGGGCGGCGCGAAGCTTGACAATGACGGATTCTTCCCGACCGGCGATGTCGCGACCCTCGATGAGCACGGCTATATGCGCATCACCGACCGTACCAAGGACGTGATCAAATCGGGTGGGGAGTGGATCTCCTCCATCGATCTGGAGAACGCCGCGGTCGGCCATGAGGACGTGAAGCAGGCGGCGGTGATCGGCGTCCACCACCCGAAGTGGGAGGAGCGGCCGCTCTTGATCGTCGTGTCGAAGGAGGGGCGTAGCCCAAGCAGGGAAGCGCTGCTCGATCATTTGCGCCCGCGGGTCGCGAAGTGGTGGCTCCCGGATGACGTGGTGTTCGTCAAGGAGCTGCCGCTGACCGCGACCGGCAAGATCCAGAAATCCCGCCTGCGTGAGATGTTCGCCGACTATCGCTTGCCCGACGTTTGAGCGAGCTGGAGCACGAAGTCGCGCAGCCGGACGCCTTCCCGGGCGCCCGCGCTCGCGGCCAAACGATTGACGCGCGAGAGCACGCCGGTCTCCCAGGTCGAGCGCGCATCGCCGATGCGCGCCGAGGCGGCGGCAACGGTCGCGCCGATCACGCCCAGTGCATCTAGCGCCGGCAGACGACTGACGCCCGCCTGATCCATGCCGATGCCAGCATCGTTGAAGAAGGCGGCGAAGGGCGGGCCTTTGACAATGTGATCCGGTCTACCGGCAAGGAGCGCGCCGTGCGAGCCGGTGATCATGATGCGACCAGCATCGTCGATGCTCATCAGGGCGGAGGAATCGATGCCCCAGATCTCGGGCTCGCCGGGCTCTGCACGCAGCAGCATGTGGGCCTCCGCATAGGACGGTGGCTTGGCGCTGCGTGGCGCGGCGTTCTTCATGCGCGCAGCGGCACCGTGCACCGGCTGGCCCGGTGCGCAGCCGAGCACCTTTGCCGTCTCATTGACCCGGCTGACGACGCCGCGACGCGCAATGTCGGCGCCATCGGCAATTCGCGCGGTGAGGTAGCCGATCGTCGCGGCTGGAATGCCGAGCTGATCCAAATAGGGCAAGGAGGCGACGCCCGCCTGATCCTTGCCGACACCGGCGTCGTTGAAGGTGACGCCGAGCACGTACGCTTTGGCCGCAAGATAGCCGGGATAGACGCCGCCATGGGAACCGGTAATGACGACCTGGCCGGC
>Ga0194132_10002963_pt1 | contig 30895 bp, 24 predicted proteins | sample TA2KigOf80mmetaG_FD_148612 | JGI IMG/M metagenome (GOLD analysis project Ga0194132, IMG submission 148612) | Freshwater microbial communities from Lake Tanganyika, Tanzania - TA2015054 Kigoma Offshore 80m | ecosystem: Environmental > Aquatic > Freshwater > Lake | place: Tanzania: Lake...
CGGCACTCGAACTGGCCGAGGACGGGTTCGCGATGCACGATGTGATGCGAGACACGATCCTGGATCCCGATGCGCTGCCGTACGTCCGCCAGTGGCCCGGCTCGCGAGCGGTGTTCCTCGACGCGGCGGGCGATCCGCTGCCCATCGGAGCGCGGGTCCGCCAGCCCGATCTCGCCCGCACGTTCCGCCGCCTCATCGCCGCGGAACAGGGCGCGGCGACCCGGGAGGCCGGGCTCGCGGCCGTGCGCGATCTCTTCTACCGCGGCGACATCGCCGAGGAGATGGTGCGCTTCTCCAACGCTGAGGGCGGCTGGCTCTCACGCGAGGATCTGGCGATCTACCGGGTGGAGATCGGCGTGCCGCTCCGAATCCGCTATCGCGATACCGAGGTGTACGCCTGCGGCCCGTGGTGCCAGGGCCTGGTCGTACCCGAGACGCTGGCGATCCTCGAGCGGTACCCGATCGGGACGCTGGAGCCGTTCGGCGCCGACCATCTGCACCTCGTCCTCGAGGCGCTGAAGGCCGCGTTCGCTGATCGGGAGCGATACATCGGCGATCCGCGGTTCGTCGAGGTGCCGATCGAGGGGATGCTGAGCCGCGCCTACGCCGAGGCGTGGCAGCGCCGGATCGATCCGCGGCGCGCCTCCGAGGGGATGCCCGAGGCGGGCGATGCGTGGGCGCATCAGGGCGTCGGACGGGCGACCGAGCCGTGGGCGGCGCCGCGACCGTCAGCGGGCGTGGTAGGACCGGATACGAGCTACGTCGCGACAGTGGATGCCGCGGGGAACATCTTCTCGGCAACGCCGAGCGATGCGGCCTGGGACGCGCCATTCGTTCCGGGGCTGGGCATCACCATCTCCGGCCGCGGGACACAGAGTTTCCTCGCGCCGGGACACCCCAGCGTGGTCGCGCCGGGGAAGCGGCCACGCCTGACCCCCTCACCGGGAATCGTGACCCGCGGCGAACGCTTCGCGATGGCATACGGCACGCCGGGTCTGGATGTCCAGCCTCAGGCGATGGTCCAGATGGTGGTCGGGATGGTCGATTTCGGCCTCGACCCGCAGGTCGCGATCGAAGCGCCGCGGGTGGCGACCTACTCCTTTCCGGCCAGTTCCGACCCGCACCCCTACCAGCCCGGCCTGGCGCGTGGCGAGAGTCGGCTCGGCGCGGAGACGCTGGCCGAACTCGCCCGTCGCGGGCACCGAATGGAAAGATGGCCCGCCTACGCCCGCGCGGCCGGTTCGCTGGGCGCGGCCGGGTACGACCGGGACGGTGGCTACCTCTTCGGCGCAGCGGATACGCGGCGGATCGCCTATGCGATCGGACGATGAGGGGCTGGAGTCCTCACCCCGACCCTCTCCCGCTCCGACGGGAGAGGGAGTTCCAGCCTGGCCCGCACCGGCCGCTAGAGGTTGAATCGGCCGAGGGGTTCGGCGCACGCGGGTGGGGGCTTGCGCGACGCGCTCCCCGAAGGTGATCTCTCGCCCCGCGCCTGGTGGTGGGGGCTCGGTCTGGTCCTTCTCTTCGCCGCGATCCTCCGCCTCCTCTGGATCGACCGCTACCCGCCCGGCCTTCACTTCGACGAGGCGGTCTACGGTCTTCAGGCGCTCGACCTGCTCGCCCACCCGCGCCCGATCGTCTTCCTGCCCGCGTACACGGGTCACGAGCCGCTCTATCTCTACCTCCTCGCCCCAGCGCTGGGGCTCTTCGGCGCCACGGCTACGGTGCTGCGCGCGACGACCGCCGTCATCGGGATCGCGGGGGTTCTGACGACCGCGCTGGTTGGCCGCGCGCTGCTCGGTACGGCTGGCGGTCTGCTCGCGGCCGGATTCATGGCCGCCTCCTTCTGGCACCTCATGTTCTCGCGCCAGGCGTACCGGCTTTCGGTTCTCGTCGCGCTGGCGCCGCTGGGGATCTGGCTCCTGCTCCGCGCACGCGCGCGGCCCACGCCGCTCCGCGCGGCGCTGGCGGGTATCGCGCTCGGTCTTCTCGGCTACACCTACGTGACGGCGCGGCTCATCCTCATCGCGCTCGCCCTGTACCTCCTCATCGATCTCCTCCTTTCCCGACGAGACCGCGCCCGCGTGCGCGCGCTGGCCATCACCGGCCTCACCGCCGCGCTCGTCCTCCTGCCGCTCGGGGCGTACTTCCTCCGCCATCCCGAGGCGTTCACGACTCGGTTCGACCAGACGGTCGGTGCCGACGTCCTCACGGGCATCGGCGACACGCTGCGGATGTACGGCCTGCGCGGCGACATCCAGCCGAAGTTCAATCTGCCACTCCGTCCGGCGCTCGACCCGATCCTCACCGTGCTCGGCGTGGTGGGGATCGGCGCGCTCGTCCGCTCGCGTCGGTCGCTGTGGCCCGGCGGACCGCTCCTGATCCTCTGGCTGCTGGGCGCCCTGGCGGCCGGGCCGCTCACGATCGACAGCCCGAACCACGGCCGCCTTCAGGCCGCCGCGCCGCCCAGCTACCTGCTGGTCGCGGCCGGCGCGCTGGCGCTCGGCGCGCTGCTCCCGCGGCTCATCCGACACCCGATCGGCCGCCGTCTCCCATTCGCCGCGGGCGCGCTCCTCATCGCCGGACAGGGAGCGATCGCGGCGCGGGACTACTTCCTCGACTGGGCACCGAGTGCCGCGACCTTTGCCGCGCTCCACGGCGACGTGCGCCTCCTCGCCGAGGTCGCGGCCACCGAGATCGCGCACGATGGCACGGTCACGTACGCCGCCAGCCAGTACTTCGATCATCCCACCGTCGCATTCCTCGCCGGCGACGCCGCGGCACGCCTGCGCTGGTACGACGGACGGGTCGCATACGTCGCGCCGCCGCCGGGTCAGTCGGCACGGTACCTCATCCCGTCGTCGGCGGCCGCGCTCGGCGCCTCTGTCGGCGCGTCGCAGGGGACGTGGACCGGCCCGGACGGGATCGCGCTCGAGGTGCGGGCGCGAGAGGAGGCCGCGCCAATACCCACCAGCGCGATGCCAATCGGACTTCGCTTCGGGCCATCGGCGCCGGGTGCCGTCCCCTGGGCGGAACTGGTCGGCATCGACCCGCCGACCGCGGGCCGAGGCGGCGACGCGCTGCGGGTGATGACCCGATGGCGCCTGCTCGTCGATCGGCCGGAGTTCACGCCGACCTTCTTCGTCCACGCGATCGATGAGATGGGGAGGCGCTGGGGACAGCAAGACGTGAGCCCCTACCCGGCGGAATCCTGGCGATCGAGCGAGACTCTCAGCATCGCCTTCGCGGTCCCGCTCGACTCGACGGCGCCGGCCGGTGAGTACCGCCTGCGATTCGGCGCGAGCACGCTTGACGGCCGCCCGTTCGCGGTGCAGCGGAGCGACGGCGCGCAGACCGCCGATCCACGGTCAACCGGCGTCCCTGTGGCGCATCGCGGTGAGGTGGACGTGCCTCGCTTCGTGCGCCGGGTGGGGGATGGCGACGCCGTCCTCGGCCAACCGCGGGCCTACGGCTCCGTCACCCTGTTGGCGGCGCGCTGGCCGCGCGCGGTCTCGGTCGGCATTCCCGCCGATCTCCATTTGTACTGGCGGGCCGAAATCGACCGTCCCGACGACGAGGTCCTGATCCGGCTCAGCGACGCGCCGACGGCACAACGCGACCTCGGTCGTCTCTCGCTCGCCACACTTGATCCCTACCGCCCGTGGATGCGCGAGGCAGCGCAGCGATCGGTCGTACGGTTCACACCCCGCCGCGAAGATGTTGGGGAGGGAACGCTCACCGTCCGCGTCGGCGGGCGCCATCATGCACTCGGACAGGTCCTCGTGCGCGATACCGATGCCCTGTTCCAGCCCCCGTCGTTCGCGCGGAGCACCGACGCGACGTTCGAGAACGACCTCGCGCTGGTCGGCCTCGACGTGGGGTCGGGCAGCGTCACGCTCATCTGGCGCGCCGGAGGGCCCGGGTCGATCGATCTGAAGGTTTTCGTCCACGCGCTCGATGCGACGGGCCAGATCCTCGCCCAGAGCGACCGGCCGCTTCTCGCCGCCGGGAGGGCTCCGGACGCATGGATCGCCGGGGAGTTCATCGTCGACCGCCACCCGCTCGCCCGTGCGACCGGGACGACCTCGCTCGCGATCGGTCTCTACGACCCGGCCTCAGGCGCGCGCGTCGGTCGCGTTGGTGGCGGCGACTACGTCGCCGTGCTCCTGGCGCCGTGAGATACGCGTGGCGGAGGATTGGCCGGATGGACCAGCGTATCGCTGGCGAGCGGTGACCCTCACGCCAACCCTCTCCCGCCCCGGCAAGAGAGGCTGGAAGCCCGCGGTCCCGACCGGGAGGCGCGTCCTCAGCCCTCCGGGCGCGCGGCTTCCGCGGCGGGGACCGCTGTGAACTCTTCGTGGCAGGGTACGCTCGTGACGACGAAGCCCGGCTGGAACAGCAATTGGAGTTTGAGGAACTGCGCCGACTGGCCGTGGAGGAGGTGCTCCCACCAGTCGTTCGGCACGTACTCGGGCAGCACGACCGTCACGTAGTCGAGCCCCTCGGCGCGTCGGAGTTCCGTCAGGTACTGCAGGAGTGGCCGGGTCAGGCTGCGATACGGCGACTCGATGATCGTCAGCGGCACTCCCGCGCCCCAGCGGTTCCACTGTGCCTCGAGTTCCGCGACCGATTCGTGCTCGACCGCGACGTGGACCGCAGTCACGTCATCGGAGAGCGAGCGCGCGTAGCGCAGCGCCTCGATCGCCGGTCGGTCCAGCCGCGCCAGGGGGATAACGACCGCGTTGCGGGGTTCCTCGGTGGCGCTCGGGACCGGCGGCAGGGCACGGTGCGCGGCCGCTACCCGGTAATGAGCTTTGACATTCATGAAGACCCAGATCAGGAACGGGATCGTCACGAGGATGAGCCAAGCGCCCCAGCCAATGGGCAGACCAGGGATGATCGGCAGGTCGGGGTTCGAGAAGTTCGTCACCGCCGCCATGAGCGCGACGAAGCCTGTCACGGTCGCGCCGACGCCGTTGATCCCTGCCTTGAGCCACCAGACATTCCCTTCCCGGAGGGTGAGGAACCGTTTGACCATTCCTGCCTGGGAGCAGGTGAAGGCGATGAAGACGCTCACCGCGTAGAGGGGCAGGAGCGCGCCCGTGGAACCGCCGAAGGCGAGGATGAGAAGCGCGCTCATCAGGCCGAGAAGGACGATCCCGTTCGAGAAGGCGAGCCGCTCTCCGCGGAGGGCGAGCTGGTGGGGCGCGAAGTCGTCGCGTGCCATGAACGAGGCCAGACGGGGGAAGTCGGCGTAGGCGGTATTCGCGGCCAGCACGAGGATGAGCACCGCCGACGCCTGGACGATGTAGTACAGGACGGAGTCGGCGAAGACAGAGCGAGCGATGATCGAGATGAGCGTCTCGGAGTGGCTGGGGATGATCGTCCCGCCGACGATCAGCACCGAGAGGCCGAGGAACATCACCGCCAGGATCACCGCCATGATCACGAGCGTCATCGCGGCATTCTTCTGTTCCGGCGCCTTGAACGCCTGGATGCCATCCGAAATCGCCTCAGTGCCGGTCATTACCGCCGAGCCGACCGCGAACGCCCTCAGGAGGAGGAAGAGAGACATCTCCTGGGTTCCTGGCGGCAGTTCCATGGGGTGCGAGACCTCGAACGTCCCGGTCGCCAGGCGGTGGAGGCCAACGCCGATCATCAGATACATGGAGACGAGGAAGACGTAGGTCGGGATCGCGAAGATGCTCCCTGAGTCCTTGATTCCGCGCAGATTCGCCAGCGTCACGAGGAGGATCAGCGCTACCCCGATCGCGACCCGACCGGGCAACAGGAAGGGAACGGCCGAGGTCAACTGATCGACCGCCGAGGCGACTGACACGGAGACCGTCAGGATGTAGCCGATCACCAGACTCGACGCGGCGATCAGCCCCACGCGGTCCCCGAGGTTACCCCGGGCGACGATATAGCTCCCGCCCCCCTTTGGGTACGCCTGGATCGTCTGGCGATAGCTGGTCACCACGATCGCGAGAAGACAGATGACCGCGACGGAGATCGGCAGCGACCAGGTGAGCGCCGCGGCGCCGGCGGCGAGGAGGATGATGACGGTCTCCTGCGGCGCGTAGGCGACCGAGGAGAGCGCGTCGGAGGAGAAGACCGCCAGCGCCTTCCGCTTCGAAAGACGTTCCTCGTGTTCGAGTGCGTTGTGGATGGGGTCGCCGACGAGCCAGCGGCGCAGTGCCCCGAACGCGCCTCGGGGACGCTCCAGCTCGACCATCGCCTCGAGCCGGCCCCGGCCGATGCGCTCGAACCCTCGGAACGAACGGCGGACGACCCGCACCGTCACGTCACCGGGATGCAGCCCCGGCTTCACACGCGCGTGCACGTGGCGGTCGGTCGGCGCGCGCCGCGCCGCGTTATCACCGCCGGGCTGTTGCTGCTCCTGGCTCACGCCATCTCTCCGACCGACTCTTTCGAACCGCGTTCAGGCGTGCACGGGTGCCCGAGGTGAATCTTCGGACCATTTCCCGTACCACGCAAGGGCATCGTGCGGGCGCCGGAACTTCGCTCGAAAGCTCTCTCGGCCGCTCGGCTCCCCTGACGATGAACCCAGCCGTCTAAACCTTCGGCAGAACATCCTCGGCGATTATCGCCACGCCCTCCATATCATCCAGATCGAACCGCTGGACCATGATCTCCTCGACTCCGGCCGCGGCGTGCGCGCCGATCCTGTCGATGACCTCGGCCGGGGTGCCCACGATCGTATGGGGCGAACGGGCGCGTTGGGCAGCCAGCGCGGCCGCGGCATCGAGACCCGGCATTTCTGCCAGGAGGTGGCGGACGCGTGGCGCGAGGTCGCTCCCCCGGTAGCAGATGATCTGGATCATCTGCGTGCGCCGGACGTCACCGGGCTGACGCTCCGCCTTCACCAGGAGATCGGAGAGCAGGTCGGAACTCTCCCGGAACGCCTCCGGCGCGCGCGGCCCAACGTTCCAGATATCGGCGTACTTCGCGGTGAGCGGCAGCGTCCGCAGCGGACCGGCCCCGCCGATCATCAGTCGCGGCCCGCCCGGGCGCGGCGACTGGGGGAGGAGCACGGCGTCCTGCAGATGGTAGAACCGCCCGCTGTGGCTCACGGGTCCCTCGCGGCGAGTGAGCAGGTCGATGACCTTCAGCGCCTCGGAGAGGCGGGCCATACGGGTCTTCCGGTCACCAAGCTCGTAGCCGAAGCCGACGTGCTCCCGCTCCATCCAACCCGCGCCGACGCCGAGGATGAACCGTCCCCCGCTCAGATTGTCGAGGGCCAGCGCGTCGCGCGCGAGCCAGACCGGATCGCGAAAGGAGACCGGCGAGACGAGCGCGCCGAACTCGAGTCGCGCGCTGTGATCGGCGAGGTAGCCGAACGCGAGGCCGATCTCGACCGCATCGACGTATCCCGATCCCGAAGGGTAGAAGTGGTCGCAGCAGTAGAGGCCGCGGTAGCCGAGCCGGTCGACCTCCGCGACGATCCGCTTCCAGCGCGGCCACGAGAGGCCGCCGGCGATTTCGATCTGGACCGAGAGCGCGACCATTGCTACCCCCCCCCCGCGCGACCGCGCTTCGGGACGACGGCTGCGGCCCCGGTGTAGTTCAGCCGCGGGGTCGCTGTCCACCGGCGCACGGTATGTCTGTTCGGGACCGCATTCGTCAGATGCGACTCGCGGGGTGAGGGGGTGTCCGCCGGCGCTCCGACAGCCCGTTTCGACGTTGCCCTAACGCGCTCACAGGTTCAACAGACGAGGCAGCCCGTACTATTGCGGAGCGGCCGTTCGGCGGCGACGGCGCTGGCTCGCGGGCGCGGGCGGATTGCGAGAGGGAGCAGGGAATGATGCGGCGCACGATTCGCTTCGGCGCGATGCTGGGGTTGCTGGCGATGGCGTTCGGGTTCGTGCCCGCAGCCGGTGCCCAGCAGGCCGACTATGCAATCGCGGGAGGCCGCTTCTACTCCCAGACCGGCGGCGGGGGTGGCAACGGTTTCAGCGTCGTGGATGGCGGCTGGGATTTCAACGGCCAGGAGATCCGGTTCTGGAGCGAGTTCCGGCGCCTCGGTGGGGTCACCACGCTCGGCTATCCGGCGAGCCGTCGCTTCCAGGGGCCGGGTGGGTTCACGTATCAACTCTTCCAGCGAGGGGCGTTGCAGTGGCGACCGGAACGGCGCGGCGCGCTCCTCAGCAACATCTTCGAGTGGTTCCAGGAGAACAATCAGGATGAGTTCCTCGCCGCCCAGGGGATTCCCGCGGCGATTCGTGACGATGGCTCCTCCGGCAACTACCAGCTCGCCGTGCAGGTCCGCACCGGCTGGATGACGAACGACACGATCCGGCGCCATTTTCTCTCCAGCCCCAACGCGGCGGTGATCCGGAACTGGACGCAGGACGCCGCGATCGAACTGTATGGGCTGCCCATGTCGCGGCCGGAGCGGGCCGGGCCGTTCGTCGTCCAGCGGTTCCAGCGCATCGCCTTCCAGTTGTGGGTCGATGCCGTGCCGGGTATGCCGGCGCCGGGATCGGTCGTCGGCATCCTGGGCGGCGATCTCCTGAAACAGGCCGGCATCGTGTCCGGCGCCGCGACGCTGCCCGAGGGCCCCGGCGGCACCTCGCCAACAACTGCCGCGCCAGCCGCACCTCCCGCGGCGACGCCGACGCCGGTCTCCTCTCACGCGTGGAGGGTCGAGGGTCCGAACGTCTACCCGAACTGCGGCACGACCTGGGTGTGGGGCAAGGTCAAGGACGCGACCGGCGCGGGCGTGGACGGCATCTCCGTCCGCACCTGGAACGACTGGGGCAACGGGATCATCAGCGGCAGCGGCCAGCCCGGACGTGAGACCGGCTACTGGGATCGCATCATGGGCGGGGGCGTGCGCCCGGGCACCTGGTACGCCGCGGTGGTGGATGGGAACGGCGTGATCTCCTCGCCGGTAGCGGTGTTCACGTTCACCGGTGACTGCGGCGCCGGGGGCATTCAGAGCGTGGAGTTGAACTGGGTCCGCCGCTGACCGTGTGACGGTGCGCGGCGTCCTCGCTCGCGCATCGTGTCTCCAGCCCGGGCGGACCGGAGCGAGCCGGTGCCTTCTGAGATCGGTGCTGGCGCGGCTTCGCGGGCGAGATCGGGTGCTCGCGGGTGCCTGGTTAATGACCGACAGGCGAGCGCGAGGACCATCCGCGGCGACGTGGTTGAGGATCGTGGGCGCAACGACCGACCAATGCCCGGGACCCCCTCTCCCGCCGACACGCGGGTACCCCTCTCCCGCCGCGGCGGGAGAGGGTTGGAGTGAGGTGTCCGGCGCCCTGTGCCGGGCGGGTCAGCCGACCGGGGCAATCAGTTCGGTCCGGATCTTCCCGGGGTCGGTTTCTTCCGGCGGCGACCAGTAGATCTTCCAGTCGCCGCGATCCATCGTCAGCCCGCGGCCGGAGATGTCCCCGTGGAAGCGCATCCAGGCGTCGCTGAGCCCGTCGTAGGCGCCGACGTGCCAGGTGCTGGCGACCTTGCCGCCCGGTAGTTCGTCTCCGTAGACATCACCGTCATCGGCGACCCGCTGCGCGACGGGGAATCCCACATCGAGGTCGAACACACCGTCCTTCGGGGGGCCGAAGTGGCGGGTGAGGGCGGGTCCACTCGGCGCGAGACCGCGACGCGCGAGCGAGCCATAGACGGCGCCGAACGCCCTGCCCATCTCCGCCGGCAGGTCGCGTACGCCGCGCAGGCCCACGATCGCGATCGGCTGAGGGTCAACCTGCTTCAGTTCCACGGCCATCACCTCTCTCATGACCTCCACTTCGGACGAGGAGAGGAGAGGAGAGCCCGTCGGGGCCTGGCGCTGAACCCGCGGGGGCCGCAACCGCGGAGCGGCGGATGCCGCCAGGCCGGCACCTCCACCGTACAATGGCGCCGCCGATGCCTCGCTACGACGAACCGGACGTCCTCATCATCGGTGCCGGCGCCTCGGGGGCGGCCGCGGCCTGGTACCTCGCCGGGCACGGCTTCCGGGTGACCTGCCTGGAACAGGGCGGCTGGTTCAAGGCCGACGGTCAACTCGGTCTGGACTGGGAGAGCCGCCGGTTCGGCGATCTCAACCCCGATCCCAACGTACGGCGAAACGTCTGGGACTACCCGATCAACAACCGGGAATCGGCGATCACGCCGCTGATGGTCAACGGCGTCGGCGGCAGCACGGTGATGTGGGGCGCCCACTTCCCCCGCTACCATCCGAGCGACTTCCGCACCCGCACGCTCGACGGTGTCGGCGACGACTGGCCCCTCAGCTACGCCGAGCTCGAGCCCTGGTACGACCTCAACGATCGGATGATCGGCGTGGCCGGCCTGGCTGGCGATCCGGCGTTCCCACCGAAACCACCGCGCCCGCTGCCACCCGTGGCGATCGGGCGCTCCGGCCGGACGGTCGCGGCCGGGTTCGATCGACTCGGCTGGCACTGGTGGCCCTCAGACGGCGCGATCGTCACCCGCCCGTACGGGCCGGGGCGGCACGCGTGCAACAACTGCGGCCCCTGCGGGATGGGGTGCCCGATCGGCGCGCGGTCGAGCGCGGATGTGTCGTACTGGCCGATCGCGCTCCGCCTGGGCGTCGACCTGCGCACCGGTTGCCGCGTCCGCGAGATCGCGGTGGATGCGTGGGGCCGTGCGCGGGGCGCCCTCTACTACGAGGGCGAGCACGGCCTGCGCGAGCAGCGCGCCCCGATTGTCGTCATCGCGTGCAACGGTATCGGCACGCCGCGCCTCCTCCTGAACTCGGTCTCCCCGCAGTTTCCCCACGGCCTCGCCAACCGCAGCGGCCTCGTGGGCAAGAACCTCATGTTCCACGCCTACAGCACGGTCTGGGGCGTGTTCGACGAGCTGCTGGATGGGCACGCCGGTCCGGGCGGCAATCAGATCGTCAGTCACGAGTTCTACGAGACGGATCACTCCCGGGGGTTCGTCCGCGGTTTCCAGTTGCAGGTCGTCCGTGGCGGCGGCCCGATGGGCACCGCGCTCGGTCATTCGCGCTTGCTCCCACGGGGCGAAGCGCTGCCCTGGGGTCGCCACCACCATCGCACGTTCGACGAGCGATTCGGCCATCTGGTCAACGTGAGCATGAACGGCGAGGACCTGCCCGAGACGATCAACGAGGTCGCGCTCGATCCCCATCTCACCGATAGCGACGGCATTCCGGCGCCGCTCGTCCGCTACCGCCTGAGCGAGAACAGCCGGAAGATGATCGACTTCGCGGTCGCGCGGTCGAAGGAGGTCCTCGAGGCTGCCGGCGCGCGGCAGACGTTCGTGCCGAACACGCTGCCCATGGCCGGGTTCCATCTGATGGGCACCTGTCGGATGGGGGACCATCCCTACGGCTCGGTCGTCGATCGCTGGGGTCGCAGTCACGACGTACCGAATCTGTACATCGTCGATGGCAGTCTGTTCGTCACCAGCGGAGGGGTGAACCCGACGCCCACTCTCCAGGCACTCGCCCTGCGCACCGCGGCACATATCGCCGGACAGGCCGCATGATGCTCGCTTATCTCGACGGGGCCGACCGTGTCCTGCTCGGGGCGATCCTCGATACGCTCCTGCCCGCCCACGAGGGGGTACCCGCGGCGGGAGAGCTCGGCATCGCCGCGGCGATCGAGGCACTCCTGGACGATGGGACCCGCCGTGGTCGGATCGTCGCGATTCTGCGGGCGACCGAGATCGTACTCGGCGGTCACGCTCTCACCGATCGTGACACCGCCGCCCGTGAGACGTCGTTACGCGAAGTTGAGGCGCGTGCACCCGTCGCGTTCGCCACCCTCGTCGAATGCGCGTACCGGACCTACTACAGCGATTTGCGCGTCCTCGCTCGGCTGGAGCGGACGCATGAATATCCGGCGCGCCCGCCGCAGCCGCTCGGGCACACGATCGAACCATGGGACGACGCGCTCATCACGAAGCAGCGGGAGCGCGGCCCGATCTGGCGGCCGGTCGACTGATCCGCGGTCAACCGGGTCATGTTTGAGTCCCGTCAGCCGGTAAGGGTTCGCATCCACGCCGCGGAGACCTTCGCGCTCTCCCAGGGATCGCTGATGTCGGGTCGGTCGACCTCGACGACGGCCCAGCCGTCGAAAGTCGGGGGGGAGCGGCGCAAGCATCGCCTTCAGGTCCAGTTCGCCGCGACCCGGCTCGACCCAGAGTCCTTCCCGGACGGTCTGGCGATAGGTGTCGTCGCGCTCCTTGCCGCGGCGCGCGACGGCGAGGCGGCAGTCCTTGACGTGGAGGACCCGCACCCGCGCGGCGTACTCGGCGACGAGCGCGCGGACATCGGCATCCGCCCAGGCGAGGTGGCCGGTGTCGGGCGCGAACGCGAGGAGCGCGCTATCGATCGCGTCGAGGACGGCCCGCGTCTCCTCCTCGGTCTCCACCCAGGTGCCCACGTGGGGGTGAAACGCGGCACGGACGCCTTCGGCACGCATCGCCTCGGCGACCCGCGCGATCTGGGGGATGATCCGTGCGAGGCGGGCCGGGTCGGCCTGGTAGCCACGGGCCGGGTGGATGACGCGCGGCGCCTCGCGGGACATCCCGGTCGCCACAACGATGTCCGTCAGCCCGAACGCGGCGTGACGTAGCGCGGCGCCCGCCGCTCGGCCTTCGAGCGCCGCTACGTCCTCATCTCCCTCGGAAGCCCCCAGCGAGAAGTAGCCGGGCGCGGGCGCGAGGCCCACGTCGTCCAGTAGTCGCCGGTAGTCGTCGTCCGCCCAGCCGCCGGGGACATCCAGGAAGACGGCGTCGAATCCGGCGCTCTTGACCCGCGCCAGCAACTCGCGCGGGGGCGGGCTCAGCGCCGGATCGAGCCACCCGTCGTCGGTCGCCATCCACTGGATGGGATTCAGCGCGACGCGGTCGCGGCGAATTGCCATCGGTCACCTCTCAGTGCCCGGTGCAAGTATGGGACTCGCGGATTTGGACGCGTCCCGGGTGTTCGCAGCATCTCCGTGCGGCACCGTGCGGTCGGCGTAGCAGGTGGCCGATACCTGGCTGACGGCCTTCACCGTAAGCGACTTCCAGGACCTCCTGGATCTGCTCAAGAAGCATCCCGACTGGCGCGCCGCGCTGCGCCAGCACATCTTGCCCGACGATCTGCTCGAAATCCCGGCGCGGCGGCGGCGAAGTGCGGAATCGCAGCGTCGAACCGACGAGACCCTGGCGGCCCTCGCCCTGCGTCAGGATCGACTCGCAGCGCAGCTGGAAGCGCCCACCGGTCGCGTGGACGCGCTGAACGCTCGCACCGCGCGGGCGACCCCGGTTCTGTGGTTAGATAGCGGTGTGAACTCGGAGGTCACTGCGACGGCCGGAGTCGCGGCGCGCACGGGGGCACACCTGTTGCTCGAAGCGCTGGCGCGACATGGTGTGGACACCCTCTTCGGCGTGCCCGGCCACGGCGCCTACCCGATCTACGACGCGCTCAACGATGTCGCCGCGATCCGGCCCTACGTGGGCCGCAACGAGCAGGGAGTGACCTTCGCTGCCGAGGGCTTCGCCAGCGCGACCGGCCGTGTCGCCGTGGCGACGAGCGTGCCTCGCGCCGGGCTCACCAACGCCGCGACCGCCATCTGGGAAGCGAACGACATGCCTTCCCGCCTGCTGTTCCTCCTCGAGGCGGACCCCAGCCATCGCGCGATCCTCGGACCGATCTGCCGCTATCACGAGATCGCCACATCGGCGGAGGCGATCGTCCCCGCCGTGGAGGGCCTGCTGGCCCGGCTCACCCGTGGTCGGCCGGGCTCCGCGGCGCTTGAGGTGCCCCAGGCCGTGCTCGCCGGCGGCGTTGCCGCGCAACCCCGGGCTGCATCTGGCACCGCGACGACCCATGCCATCCCGGCGTCGCTGCCCGGCATCGCTGAGGCGCTCGTCACGGCGCATCGTCCCCTCCTCATCGCCGGTGCGCCGGCGGCGGACGCGCCAGAGGCACTGACCCACCTGGCCGAGGCGCTTGGCGCGCCAGTTCTCGTCGATGGCCGTGGCAAGGGAGCCATCCCCGATCGCCACGCCCTAGCGCTCGGGATGTCCTGGGCGCGCCTGAGGCCGGCCGAAGAACTGGTCGCCGCTGCCGATGTCGTCCTGGCGATAGGCGCGACGGACGCGCCTATCGACGTGGACGAGGGGAGTGCGATCGTGGCACAACGACCCACGGAGTGGCGCGCGCGCCACCTGCTCCAGATCGACTGGGATGGTGCGCGCTCGGGCGTGACGCGAGGCGCCGCATTCGGCCATGTGCCCACGCTGCTCGACGCGCTGGCCGGTCACATCCCGCCCCGTCGCGGCGACTCAGGATGGGAGCCCGGGCAGATGGCCGCCGCGCGCGAGGCGTTCCGCCGTTATGCCGCCGAGACCGTGCCCTGGGCGCTGCCGCTCTGGCACCACCTCCGCGCCTCGCTCCCCGAGGAGACGATCCTCTGTGCCGATTCGCTGGTGGGGCTCTGGACGGCTCGCCTCTACCCGGTGGATCGGCCCCGGTCGTTTCTCTACCCGTGGGGCACGGGGACGCTCGGGCGGGCCGTGCCGGCCGCGCTGGGCGCGGCCCGCGCCTATCCGCACCGTCCCGTGGTCGCGCTGATGGGCGATGGCGCCTTCATGTACAACGCGCAGGAGCTAGCGACCGCGGCGCTCCACGGCCAGAAGATCGTCGTCCTCATCGCCAACGACGACGGCTACGGTGCGATCAAGCACAACATGACCCGGATGTTCGGGCGATCGATCGCTCACGAACTGCGCAACCCCGACTTCGTCGCGCTGGGCCGCGCGTTTGGTATGCGAGCCCGTCGCCTCGCCACGCTCGACGATCTGCCGACGGCGATTCACGATGCGCTCGATGCGCCGGACTCGTCCATCATCGAACTGCCTCTGGAGTTGCGGCCCCCGCGGTTCTGAAGCCACCAGTCTGGGCCGGGCGAAGGATGTCGGATCAGAGTGAGGCGCGTATCGGGTTTCTTCGGCGGCTCCGCGCGGTGCGGGAACTTACCGGCGAGCCCGTCGCGCGGGAACAGATCGAGCAGATCCTGGAGGTCAACCGCTGGTCGGGCAGCGGCGTCAACCGGCAGCCCTGAAACGTCGTCGTCGTGCGCGATGCGGGACGCGCGGCTGCAGATGGGGGAGTAGGGAGGCCGGCCGGTAGCCGCGGCCGACGGCCGTGCTCCTCATCGCGATCGCTGCGGAGGGCCCGAGCCTCGATGAGGGCGGATGGCGGATCGGCTCTGCCTCGGGGCCGCCGCCGTGGGTCTCGGCTCGACCGTCGCCACGCGGAAGAACGAAGGCCCGGAGCGGGTGAAGCAGATCCTGGGGATCCCGGCGGAGCGGCGCGCGGTGGCCGTCGTCGCGATCGGCCATACCGACCGGGTCGCCCGTAAGGCGAAGGCGCCGGTGGCCGAGCCGCGCAAGCCAAAGTGTGTCTTCGCGCGGTGGGACAGGTTCCAGGTCAGCCGACCTCGCCTCCTCGGAGGAAAGGGGTCGAGGCGAAGATGAATCGGCCCGGGTGCCTGCGTGTTCTCAGGCAGGAAGCGCGAGCGGACTCACCTGCGGCGCGTGTGCGTCGATGCCGCCCGGGATCGCGAGACGCACGTCGTGGCCCTCGATCACCGAACGCCGTTCGCTGACGAGCCACCGCAGCATGGCCCTCTCTGTCAGCTGGACGATCGAGTCGTCAAAGAGGATGCGACGAGAGATCGGGAAACCGAGGGTGTCAACACCGCCGCCAAAGCGGAACGCCGAGAACAGGCGCGCCTCCTCGTTGTCGACGATGGCGAACCCGTGCATCCCATCCATCGCGCCGGTTTGCGAGTAGAAGTGCCCGCCGGCGACGGGGTGATCGATCGGCAGGCCCGGCTCCGGTTGCGGCACATCGCGGACGAAGTCGTAACGCCGGATGGGGGTGTACTCGGGGTTGTAGCGGATGACACGGTAGGCGACTCCAATCTGTCGCGCGGCCTCGTAGACCCACACTGCGGTACGGCTCTCGGTCGCCCAACCGGCGAAGACGCGGCAGTGGCTCCGTCGCCCGACGTAGGGGAGGTTCATCACGTCGCCGGGCATCAACTCTCCGACGCCGATCTTGAACGACCAGGCGTGGATCGTGTCGGTCGACTGGCGGGGGATCTTCCAGATCCAGGAGACGTAGGCCGAACAATCGATGCCGTTCTTGATGTCGTTTCCGCCATAGCGATACGGCGTGCCGAGGATGGAGGCGGCCATCTCGAGCGAGGTGGACGCGGCGACGGGTGGGGCGGCTGAGGCGAGGGAGAGCGGGATGCCTCCAGCGAGCGCCGCACCGGCCGCGGCGAGAAAGGTCCGTCGGTTCACGGATCGATTCCCACCAGAAGGTTGGTCTGGCAACGGAACATAGCCGATCGTCCCACCCAGAGGCACAGAAGATCCGCTCCCGGACCACGGGCACGGGGCGGTAAGCGGTTACAGCCAGGCCAGTACCCTGCCTGGAACGAACGATTGCCCTATGTCTGCGTGTTTCTCCGATGACGGCCTGCCCAGCCGACGACGAGGAACTGTTTCTCTTCGTCGCGCAGAAAGTGGATCGAACAGCAGGTATTCGCGCCCCGCGCGCCGAGGGTCACGTGCTCCCCGAAGAGGCGCGACTCGCCCGCGTAATTGAAGGTGTACTCGCTGGTGTACTTCGCCTCTGTCGTACCAGAGATCCCGCTCTTCCACACCACGCCTTCGTCCCTCAGCAGGCCACGAAAGTCGTTCCCGAGCTTCCCGTCTGGCACGCTCTGCCACTCGCGCACGAGCGCAGCGAGCTTCGTAAGGACATGAAACACCTTGCCGGGATCCCGATAGGGCGAATCGGCGGCCGACTCGTGGGCACTGGGGAGAAAGATGAGTTCGCCGGCGTAGCGCTGCTCGGCGAGCTGGACTGCCTCCGCCATCGTCTTCGGCTGTTCGTCCTCGATATCGAACTCGCCTCTATCCGTCGCGCCGCGGCTCAACGTGCGATCGCCAAGACGCCGCTGGAGAGAGGCGATGCGCGCTTCGGCGGCCCTGAGGTTCGCCTCCAGATCGGCGATCCGGGATGCGAGCTTACCGTTCTCCTCGTGGAGGCGCACCACCTCGGCACCGCGCTCGATCGCCCCGAGCGCGCCATCCGGGTCGATCTCCGGCCGGGTCGCGGGAGGGACGGGTGCGCACGATTCGGCGAGGAGCTCAGCCGCGACCGCGATCTCCTCCATGAGGGCACCGAGGCGAGTGAAGTAGGCGCCCTGCTCCCTCAGGCCGGCCGGCGGCGCCGCGGCGAGCGCGTCATAGGATGCCAGCCTGCCGCGTAGTTCATCGAGCAGTCGCAGCGCCCCGCCCGGATCGTCGCCGACCGCGGCGGGATCGAACGCGTCGATCGTGTCGCGCGGGAGACTTGCCGGCCACTCGGCGCGGAGCCTCTCGATCGCCGCGACGAACCGCTGGCGCTGCTGGTGGCCTTCATCGCGCTGCGCGGCCAGCGCCTCGATCCGTGCCGCCAGGGCGCGCAGACGGTCCGGCGGGGCCAGACGCTCGGGCATCCGCGCGACCGCGTCCGCGAACCGCTGGAGCTCAGAAGGCCGATCGCCGATCCCTTCCGGGTCGTTGCCGCCAGTGCGCAGCGCAGCCAACCCCTGTACGATCGCCGACTCGCCGTGAGCGGCGGCTCCCGGAGGATAGTTACCGGTCGAAGCGCCCGCACCGGCTTCCCCCGCGATCGCCGCGCGGCCAGTCTGGTCCTCCGTCGTTCGCATGGGCGGAAGGGGGTCGCGGAATGGGCTGCCAGTGGTCGCGGCAGCGCCAGCGCTCTCGCCGGCTTGCACGCCTTCGTTCCGATCCTCCTTCTCCCGCGGCGGCGCGAATGGGTCGGGGTGAGGGCGCGCCTCAGCCATCGGCTCGGGATCCGGTGGTCGCGCTCCCCGATTCTTTGGCGGGGCGGTTTGGCCCGACGATCGCGCGGCGCGAGGCGACGGTGTCGGACCCGGTGGTTCCGTGGGCACGGGCGAGGTCCGGGGCAGCACGCACCGGGCGAACAGGGCGGCAGCGACCGTAGAGCGTTCGAAGCCCTCGCCGAGAGCAGCAGTGGCCTCGGCCAGCGCCGCGTCGCGTTCCGCATCGTTCATCCACAGGAGTTCCCACGGTTCGCGCTCGCCCTGGTTTTCGCGCCACCAATCCGCGATCGGCTGGAAGATGATCTCCGGCGCCAGGGGCCCCCAGGCCCTAATCATGGTCAGTACAGGGCCGAAGTCCTTCTTCGCGAACAACTGGCCGCACCGGTTCGCAAAGACATTGGGCAGCGCGCGTAGCGGGTCCGTATGTCCGGTGATCTTCACCGCCTGCTGGATCGCACGACGTTGCTCGCGGCCGAGGTCGCCCTGCCGTGCGTGGGTCGTCGTGGCGATCGCCCGGACGCTCGCGGCATCGAGACAGCGGACGAGCCACTCGTCGAGTGCGCGAAGGTCCTTCTGACGAGGCCTGCGCGGAGCAACGGGTGGTTGAGGTAGCGCTGCCTCCGCGGCGCCGGCCATCTCGTCGGCCTCAGCGGACGGCGCTGCGGGTGCAACGGCGCCGGAATCCATGGGATCGGCGGTCGTTTGATCGTCCATCGCTCCGCGGCATCCTACCAGCACGTCGCGACCGCTAGCCTGTCCGACCACGGAGCGGGCATCCGCAAGAGGCACCGGGCGCCGATCGAGTCCTGCCCACGACCCACACCGTCAAGGTACAAGAGAAATGTGCAATTATTGACATTCTTACCGGCATCTAACGCTCACGATCGTACGCGATGGGTACTGTGGAACGGTTCACGACTTCGGGGAGGAAGATGGAACCGATGGCAGCCTACACACCACCCGCGCCGTACGCATCCGCCGCGCGCCTGACCTGGCAGGTCGCGCTCCTCGTCTTTATCGTGACGATCCTCATCGGCCTCATGAACGGCCAGCGAGTCGGCGCGATCGACACGACGGCCGAGCGCTCGCTGCTCCTGACTCATCTCCAAACGGGCACTGTCGGCTGGATCACGCTCGCGCTGCTCGGCGTCACCCTGTGGCTCTTCGGCAACGGGGACGGAGATCCGAGAATGCTGCCCCGGTTCGCCGCCGTGACCGTGGGCGTCTACCCGCTCACCTTCTACCTGTTCTACCCCGGCGGGCCTGTCTCGAACCCGGCCGCGCTGCATGTTTTCGGGACACTCGCCCTCATCGCGATCGTGTGGATGCTCATCTGGACGATCCAGCAGTCCGGGCGGGTGCCGATGAGCGTGGCCCGTCTGGGCGTGTTGGGCGCGTTGATCAACCTGACGCTCGTCAAGATCCTCGACGTCCTCGTCGAGCTGCGGTTCGCGGGCCTGGCCTTCCCCGGCGACGTCAACACCGCCCACTCGGCGATGATGACCGTCGGCTACGTCTTGCCGGCCGCGTTCGCGCTCGTCGAGTGGCGGCTGGGCGGCGGCGCCGATGGACCGCGGAGCCTATGGGGGACCATCTCGATCGGGCTCCTCGTCGTGGGCGGGTGGTTGGCAGTGATCGTGGCGGTGATCTCGCAGCCGGCGCTCTTCCAGCTAGTCCTGCTGCTGCAGATCGCGGCGACGATCATCTTCGCCGTCCGGATGGCGAGCCGCGTCAGCGGCGCGTCCTGGTTGGATCGGGGCGGCGACCGCCACGCCGCGCTCGCGGCGATCGCGATCATCGTGGATGCCGCGCTGCTCGTCTATATCGTGTTCGCTTTCTTCGCGGTCGGGAGCGAGCCTCCTCGCGCGCTCCTCATCGGCCTGAACCACACGGAGTTCGTCGGCGTCCTCACGAACCTGATGTTCGCGACCCTGCTCGCGGTCACTGCCTCGGTGCGCGAGCAGACGTGGGCCTGGGCGGATGATGTCGTTTTCTGGGGCATGAGCATCGGTTGGATCGGGTTTGTCGTCGTCGAATTGATCGGCGCGCTGAGCCTCGTCGCCGTCTTCACGCCGATCCTCGGAGTGTGCCTGCTCATTGGCATCGCGGCGTACTCGATGCGCCTCCGGAAGGTCGCCGCGAGCGCCTGAGCAGAGCGTCTCAAGGACTCCGGGACCCTTTCGACGGAGCGGGCCGAGAGTCTGCCCAAACCCTCTCCCGCGGCGGCGGGAGAGGGTGGAGCGCGGCGGAGGGTGAGAGCCGTCGCTCCTTGCGGCGACCGCGGACCCCGCCGGCGTGGCGGTCACCCGGCCGAGAAGCGCCGCCTACCGCTTGTCTCAGCCGGAGGTGACGGCGACTCCCTCGGTCCGAATGAGATCGCGCGCCGGGATCGGTTCGCCCGTGAGCACCCGGCCGACGTTGGCGAAGATATGCCGCGCGACGTTGCCGACGTTGTCGAACGCCGATCCGGCCAGGTGGGGCGTGACCACGAGGTTCGGCAGGCGCAGGCAGGTGAGCGGCGTATCGCCACCGATCGGCTCATCGGCGAACACGTCGATCCCCGCGCCGCCGAGATGCCCGGCCACGAGTGCCTCGGCGAGCGCCTCCTCATCGACCAGTTCGCCACGCGCGGTGTTGATGACGATCGCGCCGGGGCGCAGGCGCGCGATCCGCTCCCGCGAGAGGAGATGGTGGTTTGCCGGTAGGTACGGGATGTGGAGCGACAGAACGTCCACCTCGGCAATGAGGTCATCGAGCGGCCGATAGGCGACGCCGAGGCGCGACTCGATCTCCGCCGAGGGACGGAGCAGGTCGAAGTAGCAGATCGTCACGCCGAACGGCGTCAGTCGGGCGACGACCTCCCGGCCGACCGCGCCGAGGCCGACCAGCCCGACGATCTTGCCGTGCAACTGGCGATGGAATCGACGCGCGTCGTTCCGCGCCCCGAGGAAGTCATCGTTCTGCAGCCGTCGCTGGTTGTCCGGCAGGCGGCGGAGCACGGCGAGCACAAGCATCAGGGTGTACTCCGCCACCGCGATGGCGTTCGCCCCGCCGGTGATCGCGACCGGCACCCCGCGTCTGGCCGCCGCGTCGAGGTCGATCTTGTCGACGCCGATGCCCCATTTGTGGACGAGGCGAAGATGGGGCGATGCTTCGATCAGGTCGCCGGGCAGCGGCCCGCCCCCGCCGACGAGCACCGTCGCCCGCGCCGCGATCGGCAGACGCTCCTCGCGGGCGGTTGAGGTCGCGAACAACAGTGTGAGCCCCGCCGGTGCCTCCGCCTCAATCGCGGCTCGGACTTCCGGCGCGACGGGGTCGAGGAACGCGACGATTGACGGTGCGGTCATGTTTCACCTCACGCAGAAGTCTGACACGGAGACCGGGCGGGCCGGGCACCACCCGAGCCCGCCGAGGAGGACAGGTCGTCAGGAGTGACTTACGGGCGGCTAGCCCTGCGTGACTCTGCCAGGTCAGAACGCGACCGCTCTCGTGACACACGTACCTCGTATCAGGACAGTCCGGATATCGCTCTCCGGAGATCGTCCAGGCCGACTTCGACCGCGCGATCGACGTCCTCGGCCTCCTCGCCGCCCGAGGCCAGCATCGCGCCGGGGGCCTCCCCGACCTGATCGTCGCCGCGGTCGCCGAGCGCCACCGTGTCGGCGTGCTCCACTACGACGCCCACTTCGACCTGATCGGCGCGGTCACGCAGCAGCCGATGGAGAGGGTCGTTCCGCGCGACGGCGTCCCCTGAACCGCGGAAGATCTGACCGCGCCCGCCCGGAAGTGTTACCCGGTGGCGAGCAGATCCCGTAGCGCGGGCCCAATCTCGGGAAACGCGAACGCGTATCCGGACGCCAGCGCCGCACGGGGGAGGACCCGCTCCGAGCCGAGCAGAAAGTCCACCCGTTCGCCGAGCGCGAGGCGCAGCGCGAAACGAGGCGTCGGCATGATCGCCGGGCGACCCAGCGCGACGCCAATCGCGCGCGCGACCTCGACGTTACGTGCTGGGCGCGGCGCCGTGAGGTTGAGCGCCCCGGCGATCTCTCTCCGATCGAGCGCGTGGAGGATCAGGCCGATCTGGTCGCGCCGGTGGATCCAGGACATCCACTGGCGCCCGTTGCCGAGCGGACCGCCGACAAAGAGGCGGAACGGCAGGACGAGGCGCGGCAGCGCGCCACCCTCGACCCCGAGGACGATTCCGGTTCGCAGCACCACCACCCGCGTGCCGACGTCGGCGGCACGGCGTGCCTCGGCCTCCAGATCGCGGCAGATCCAGGCCAGAAAGTTGTCGCCTGGCGTGGAGCTCTCGTCCAGCTCCGCCTCGCCGCGCTCGCCGTAGTAGCCGATGGCCGATCCCTGAAGGAACGCCGCCGGCCGTTCGCCCGCGCCCAATGCCTCGATCGCCCGAACGATCCCACGGGCCGCGTCCAGGCGGCTCGCGCGGAGCAGCGTCTTCCGCGCCGGCGTCCAGGCCCGGTCGGCCACCCCCTCGCCGGCGAGATTGACAACCGCGTCGCACCCGGCCACTGCGTCCGCGGGCAGCGGCCCGGCCGCGGGGTCCCAGGCGAAGCGGCGTGCACGTGGGAAGAGCCGGTCCAGCCGCCGCGGATCCCGCCCGACGACCCGGACACTATCTCCGCGCGCACTCAGCGCGGCCACGAGGTGGCGGCCGATGAAGCCGCTCGCACCGACGACAACGAGGTCCATCGCCACGACGTTACCACCGGAGCGCGACGCCGCGCACGTTTGCCGACCGGGTCCGCGGCGGGTGACCGTTGTAGCGACAGGCGGCGACCTCACGCGAATGGTGCACGTCTCGACTCCTGGTGACGATACGCTGTGCGGGTGCTTTCAGCGTTCTACCGGCGCGCGGCGACCGCGAGGAGATCGCCGTGACCTGGGACCTCACCGCCATCGGCGATCTCGCCGCCGACCTCGTCCTCGTCGACCCCGACGCACCGATGCAGCCAGGGCGGGAGATCCTCGTGCGCGATTGCGGCCTGAGCCTGGGCGGCGCGACCGGTATCCTCGCCGCCGCGGCCAGCCGGCTGGGACTGCGCGTGCGGATGGTCGGCCGGGTGGGTGACGACGGTTTGGGCCGGTTCATCCTGGGCGAACTCGCCGCCGCCGGGGTCGATATCGCCATGGTCGCGCGCGGCGCCACGGAGCGGACCGCGGTCACCGTCGCTGTCGCCGAGCGCGGCGAACGGGCACTCCTCACCTATAGCGGGACAATCGCGACGTTCGCCGGCACCGACGTGCCCGAAGCGGCCCTCCGGGAGACGCGGCACGTCCACATCTCCTCCTACTACCTTCAGATCGCGCTGCAGCGAGACGTCCCGCGCCTCCTGCGGGCAGCCCGCGCGGCCGGGGCGACGACCTCGCTCGATACGGGCGACGATCCGGCAAACCGATGGGAATCGGGTATCGCCGACGCGCTCGCTGAGGTCGATCTGTTCTTCCCCAACGAGCGGGAGGCGGCCCACCTCGGCGGGTTCGAGGATCTCGCCCGGCAGATCGGTTGCGTCGCGCTGAAACAGGGCGGAGCGGGAGCGTCGCTCTCCCTTCCGAACGGGTTGCGCCTCACGCGCGCCGCGTTCCCCGTCGTGGCGATCGACACCACCGGGGCGGGGGATGTCTTCAACGCTGGCTATCTGGCCGCGATGCTGCGCGGCAGCGATCCCGCCGAATGTCTACGGTGGGCCTGTGCCGGGGGGGCGCTGGCGACCACCTGGCCCGGTGGACAGGGACCGGGACTGACCCCCGCGCGGATCGAGGAGGTGCTGCGCGATGGCTGAAGTGGGTGTCCACACGATCGCGGAGATCCGCTCGCAGGCGGAGATCTGGCGCGCCTCGCTCGCCCGGTCGCGACCGGCGCGGCGGGCCGGTCCGGTCACCATCATCGGGTGCGGATCGTCCTACTACGTGGCGCTGGCCGCGGCGCACGCGATCGGCGCGACCGCGCAGCCAGCCTCCGAGGCGCTCCTCTATCCCGAGGTGACCCTACCGCCCGGCGGGACGCTCGTCGCCGTCTCGCGCTCTGGCGAGACGTCCGAGGTCCTGGCCGCGCTCGATGTCGCGCGCCGGCGCGGTCTGCGCATCCTGGGCGTCACCTGCGCGCCGGAGGGAACGCTCGCCCGCGTGGCCGACGACGTGATGGCGTTCCCGGAGGCGGCCGAGGCGAGTCTGGTGATGACCCGCTCTTTCACGACGATGCTGCTCGGCCTTCTCCGCTGGGGCGGGGCACCGTTCGATCTCACCGTGCCTCCCGATCCGGGCCCGCGGGAGGCAGACCGGCTCGTCTACCTCGGCGCCGGGCCGCGCTTCGGTCTGGCGATGGAGGGCGCGCTGAAGGTCCAGGAGATGTCGCTGACCCCCGCGGTTGCCTACCACCCACTCGAGTTCCGCCACGGCCCGATCGCGCTCGTGGGCCCGGGCACGCTCGTGGTGCTGCTGAGGGGTGAGGCCGGGCGCGTCCAGGAGACGAAGCTGGCCGACGAACTGCGGAAGCGGGGCGCGGAGGTGCTGGAGGTCGAAGCCGGTCTGCCCGCCGCGACGGTGCCGCTCCAGCTGCTCGGGTACCATCGCGCCATCGCGCGGGGCATCGACTGCGACGAACCAGCGACCCTCTCGCGGTGCGTCAAGCTCGATCTGGGGGGCAACGACCGATGACGAAGGTCGTGCTGATCGGCGCTGGATCGACCTCCTTCTCGCCGAGCGTCGTCGCGGACATGGCGCGGAACCCGGACCTGCAGGACGCGACGCTGACGATGGTGGACGTCGACGCGAAGATCCTCGGCGTGGTCGCGCGGATCGCCGGGCGGATCGTTGCCGCGCATGGCTCGGGCCTGCGTATCGAGGCCACGACCGACCGCGAGGAGGCGCTGCGCGGCGCGCGGTTCGTCATCACCACCTTCGCGGTGGGCGGCGCGCAAGCCTGGGATGTCGACGTGGAGATCCCGAAGAGCTACGGCATCTCCATGCCGGTGGGCGATACGGTCGGTCCGGGAGGTCTCTCCCGCGCACTGCGCCATATCCCCCTGCTCGTCGAGATCGCGCGCGACATGGAACGGCTCTGCCCGAGCGCGCATCTGTTCAACTACACCAACCCGCTCACCGTCCTCGTGCGGGCCGTGCGGAAGGCGACGACGATCGACGCGGTCGGTCTCTGTGCCGGGCCGGAGTTAACGCGGACCCAGTTCGCCGACTTCGTGGGTATCCCGCGCCCGGAACTCGAGGTGCACGGCGCGGGCGTCAACCACTGTTTCTGGCTGCTCGACGCGCGCCACCACGGTGTGGATGTCTACCCCCGCGCGAGAGAACTGGCCCGACGGCCCGATTGGCCCGCCCCACCCGCCGAAGACACCGGATACCACCGCATGTGGCCCGCGGCCGGAACGCGTCCATTCGTGGCGCAGTTGCTCGACTCGCTCGGGTACTTCCCGGGTCCGTGGGATCGGCATGTGACCGAATTCTTCCCGGAGTTCTTCCCCGATGGGCCGATGGCGGACGAGCGTTACGGTCTGCAGAGCTATCCGGTTCGACAGATCGTCGAAAGGAAGGCCCGGCAGCGCGATTACTTCGACCAGCAGGCCGACGAGCGGAACCCGCTCGACCCCGCCCTGGCGCACGGACGGGTCGGCCATAGCGAGGAGGTGGTGGGTGTGATCGCCTCGGTCGTGAAGAATCGCGGCCTTCGCCAGTTCGGAAACGTCCCGAATCGCGGCCTCGTCCCGAACCTGCCGCCGGAGACGATCGTGGAGGTGCCGCTCACCTTCGGTGCGTACGGCTGGCGCGCGACGCAGGGCGGCGATCTGCCACCCTCGGTCCTGCCCTGGCTGGCGCGCCGTGTCGCCGCCTACGAACTGACGGTGGAGGCCGCGCTGACCGGGGATCGTCGGATCGCGCTGCAGGCGCTGCTGGCGGACGGATGGGTCAAGGGCACGGCGACGGCGGGACGCCTGCTCGACGACCTGCTGCGGGCCCAGGCGCGCTTCCTGCCGCGGTTCGCCTGAGGGAACGGGCGAAAAGCACGCGGACCCGAACGTTCGTCCACGCCCGCCGCGCGGGGCGAGCGGCGTCTGGCGCACGCGTCGGAGATTCGCGGCCAGGCGTCAGACCTGCCCCGCGATCCCCGACCCGCGCGGCCGGGATGTCACCCCCGCCACTCCGGACACGCAGATCGGCCCGATGCAGCACGTCTCCTCCACGTCGTGCGGTGCCTCGATCTGCAGCGTCGCGTGGGTGATACCGAACCGTTCACGCAGCAGGTCGCTGGCCCGGTGGAGCAGGGCGTGGTGGTCCTCAGTCGTCTCAGTCGTCAGGTGCGCGCTGAGAGCGAGGAAGCCGGAGGTCACCGTCCAGACCTGGAGGTCGTGAACGCCGTTCACACCCTCCAGGTCCAACAGCGCGCGCCCGATCGCACCGGTATCCAGCGAGCGCGGCGTCGCTTCCAGCAGGACGTCCACCGCCTCGCGAAGCAGGCGCCACCCGCTCCACAGCGTGAAGAGGCCGATCGCGACGCTGGCCACCGGGTCCGCCGCCAGCCACCCGGTAAGCTGGATTACCAGCGCCGCCGCGAGCACGCCTACCGACCCAAGGAGATCCCCCAGCACGTGGAGGAACGCGCCCAGAAGGCTCAGGTTGTCGCCGGCAGAGTGGCCCAGCACCCACGCCATCGCAAGGTTTGCGACGAGAGACCCGCCGCGGCGCCCGCGATCATCCCGCCCGTCGCGACCGGCGGCGGGGCGGCAAACCGCGCCGCGGCCTCCTAGAAGATGAGCAGGGAGACGGCCACGAGGGTCGCCGCGGTCAGCGCCGCGGCCAGGATCTCCACCCGCAGATAACCGAACGTTCGCTCGGGCGTGGCCGGCCGGCCGGAAATCCAGAATGCGAACAGCCCCAGCCCGATAGCGCCCACGTCGGCCGCCATGTGCCCGGCATCGGCCAGCAGCGCCAGGCTGCCGGTGACCAGCGCGCCCACGACCTCGACGACGATAAATACGGACCCGATCGCGAGCGCGATCCAGAGCGGACGCCGCCGCACCGCCGCGCGCATCGCGCCGTCGTGGGGGTGGCCGGGTCCGTGCGCGTGATGATGGTGCGTGTGGCCGCTGTGCGTGTGGATGCCGGCCTCCTGCCCGCGAGACCGTGGGTGAGTCATGGAATCACGCTCCCGTCCCAAGCCGTATCGCGTGGCTCGCGCGCCCGACACCATGCCTGGCGTCGCGGCACCAACCTCTCGCGGCGCGACCGCCGAGACGGAGCGAAAGTACTCCTTTCCGAATCGCCACGTGGACCTGTAATCCATGGGGCCGACGATCACGGGCAGCGGACCGTCACCCTCCGCTCTCGCTCCACACTCTCCCGCGTCCGCGGGCGAGGGTATCTGCCGCGGCGCTTGAGGCGAGAGGTGCTGGCGTCCAGCGACATCGTGGCCGCCAGAAACCGAAGCGGGCTGGAAGCCTGCGGTCCCGGAAGAACGGCCGACCTGAACTTAGTCCGCCAACACCGCTTGACAACGTGACGAGCAGAGCATAGATTTATCCATACCTAAGAAACATCTTCCGTCACCGGGAGATTCTCTGGGAGGGGGGCGCGCGTGACTCCTCTGCGTGGTCTTGTCGGCGCGCTGGCGCGGGCGGGCAACCGTCCCGTCTCGCGCCGGGGCATCGTCCGTGGTGGGGTGGCCGGTCTGGCCGCGTCGGCGAGCGCTCTGCTCGCCGCCTGCGTTGGACCGATCGGGCCGGTGCGCCCGGCGATGTCGGGCGTCCCCCTCGCGCAGCAACATCACACCTTCACGGTTCCGCTTGCCGGCTCCCACGCCGACCACGCGACCTTCCTGCCCGAGGGGATCGTCGCGAAACTCGGTGCGCTCGAAGGGTTCGACCCAATGGCGTTCCTCACGGCGTTCGACTACGGCAAGGTCACGCGCCTTCCGGACGGGCGCACGCTTCGCGAGTATCAGATCGTCTCCTTCAACAAGGAGTTCGAGGTCGCCCCCGGCGTCATCTTCCCCGGCTGGTCGTTCAACGGGCAGATCCCCGGGCCAACGCTCCGCGCCACCGAGGGCGATCTCCTCCGCATCCACTTCACCAACGGGTCGGATCACCCCCACACCATCCACTTCCACGGTGTCCACGCCGCGAACATGGATGGCGTCTTCGAAAACATCGCGCCCGGCGAATCGTTCGTCTACGAGTTCGATGCGGAGCCGTTCGGCCTCCACCTGTACCACTGCCACACGATGCCTTTGGCCAAACACATCGCCAAGGGGCTCTACGGCGCCTTCATCGTCGATCCGAAACAGGGCCGCCCGAAGGTCGATCGCGAGTTCGTGATGGTCCAACACGGCTGGGATATCGACTTCGACGGTGAGAACGAGTTTTACGCCGTCAACGGCCCGGTCTTCTTCTACCAGAACAACCCCATCGCCATTCGCGTCGGGGAGAAGATCCGGATCTACCTCGTCAACATTCTCGAATTCGACCAGATCAACTCGTTTCACCTCCACGCGAACTTCTTCCACTACTACCCGACCGGGACGAGCCTGACCCCGCTCGAGTTCACCGACACCATCGTGCAGGGCCAGGGGCAGCGAGGGATCCTCGAGTTCAGCTACCGGCACGCCGGCAAGTTCCTGTTCCACGCGCATAAGACCGAGTTCGCCGAACTCGGCTGGACCGGCATGTTCGATGTCGAGCCGTAGAGGGAAGACGAATTGAACAGCCGCTCGCGCCGTAACCTCTTCGCGGCCGTCGCCGGGCTGGCGCTCCTCACGGTCGGGTGTGGCGGCGCGCCGAACGCGGCGACGATCACCCTCACCGACTTCAAGATCACGTCTGGCCTGGCCCAGGTGCGCGCCGGGCAGCCCGTCACGCTCACGATCGTCAACGGCGGCCGGGTCGACCACAACCTGAAACTCGATCCCGTTGCCACGGACGCCGCGCTGCCCGAGACGCTGAAGCCGGGCGAGAGGACCACCGTGACCCTCTCGTTCAAGGCGAGCGGAACCTTCGGCTACGCCTGCACCCTCCCCGGGCACGCGCCGGCCGGGATGACCGGCACCGTCACCGTCGTCTCATAGCGAGGGAGGCCGATCGTGTCCGCCACGACTTCCGCCGCCGACCCGACCAGAGGGCGGCCCGCGCTCGCCACCGCGGGGCTGCTCGTTCTGCCACTCGTGCTCCTCGGCCTCGTCATCGCACTCTTCACGTCGAACAACGCGGGGATCCGCCTCGACGCTCCCGCGCCGATCAACCTCCTCTCCGTCGATCGCACGGTCATCACCGACGGGGGGTTCCATCTCTACGTTCAGAACGTCGGCCCCGGGGAACTGACGATCGCCCAGGTCATCGTCAACGACGCGGTCTGGCCGGCAATGGTCGACCCGGGGCCCACCCTGGCGCGGCTCGATCGGGCGGTCATCAACATCCCGTACGGCTGGGTCCAGGCCGAGCCGTACGAGATCCGCATTGTCACTGCCGACGCGATCGTCATCGACCACGAGATCCCGGTCGCTTTCGTGACGCCGACGCCCACGGGCGAGCTGCTCCTCTCCTTCACGCTCATCGGCGTGTATGTCGGCGTCATCCCCGTGTTCCTCGGCTTGCTCTGGTACCCGGCGTTGCGCGCGCTGGGGCGGCGCGCCTTCACGCTTTTGATGGGCATCACCGCCGGCCTGCTCTTATTCCTGGGCGTGGACGCCACGAACGAGGCGTTCGAGGTCGCCGCTCGTGTCGCCAGCCCGTTCCAGGGCGTCGCGCTCATCGGCCTGGGATTGGTGCTGACCTTCTTGCTCCTCGAGGCATTCAGCCGCCGCCAGAACGCCGCGACGCGGAGCGATCGCGATCTGCGGCTGTCGGTCGCCTGGACCATCGCGCTGGGGATCGGCCTCCACAACATGGCCGAAGGGCTGGCGATCGGCACCGCCTACGCGCTGGGCGAGGTCGCGCTGGGGGCGTTCCTCGTCATCGGCTTCATCGTCCAGAACATCACCGAGGGGTTGGGCGTGGTCGCACCGATCGCGCGGGATCGGCCGTCGTGGCGGCGCCTGAGCGCGATGGGGTTGCTCGCCGGCGCCCCCGCCATCGTGGGGACCTGGATCGGCGGGTTCACCTTCTCCGCGCCCCTGGCGGCGCTCTTCCTCGGCATCGGCGCCGGGGCGGTTTTCCAGGTGGCCCTGGAGATCTTCCGGCTCATCCGCCGGGACGAGGCCCGCGACCCCGCGCCGTTCGTCGCCTTTGGGGGCATCGCCGCGGGCATGCTCGTGATGTACGTGACCGGACTGTTGATCAAGTAGGCGGCAGTCCGTGGTGGGCTTTGGTCAGTGGGTGGCGGTGGGCGGTGGGGTCGGCGGTTCATCCCAGTTGGCCGGCAGTTCGGGCACTACCCACACCGGGTCAGGCGTCCATAGCTCCCAGCCGTCGCGGTAGGGTGTGGCGCCTCGCTCGATCCGTTCGATCGCGCGCCATCCCTCGGCCCGGGTCGCGGCCGCCTCATCGGGCGGGATCATGCCGACCGCCTGCTTGAACGCGAACTCGTCTTCGTCCTTCCACTCCCACGAACTCAGATCGGCCGAGACGACGATATCGAGGGTGTGATCGCGGGTATCAAAGCCGCGGGTCGTCCGACGCCACGGCGCCTCCGGGTTGATGTACCAGAATGCGGGAGCTGCTTCACGCTCACGCCAGAACACCCCCACCGAGTGCGCGTCGCCGGGCCGATACACGATCAGGACCCGGTGGGTATGCCAGACCCGCCGTTCGTAGCTGCCATCCCATCCATCGGGCAGCAAGACCCGGCCGCTTGGTCCGCCGCAGGTCCCGCCGCGGGCGCGAAAGACCGTGCCCGGACAGAGATAGAGCGCGATGCAGTCCGAGTCGTCACGCACCACGCGGCAAGGCGTCGCGGAATCGACGACACCGCCCACGATTCCCCGGAAGAGCACCTCCGCGACCGCGACCCATCGGCAGGGATCCGGCACATCGACGTGTGCGCAAGAGATCTCACCGGCCATG
>Ga0194132_10002964_pt1 | contig 30893 bp, 24 predicted proteins | sample TA2KigOf80mmetaG_FD_148612 | JGI IMG/M metagenome (GOLD analysis project Ga0194132, IMG submission 148612) | Freshwater microbial communities from Lake Tanganyika, Tanzania - TA2015054 Kigoma Offshore 80m | ecosystem: Environmental > Aquatic > Freshwater > Lake | place: Tanzania: Lake...
TTATTCTTACGAAGTCGAGAGTTCTGCGGGGGAAGAGATTTTTGCCCCTTGGTGAGAACCGAAAAAAGACTGGCTCGTCGTACATCGCAACGGGCTCATCGGACCCGATATCCTCTTCTTGCGCTGCCGTCGTTGCGGTACAATACGCGGACTCGGCCTTCCTCCGGAGGAGGGAGCGGAAGGGTGACGGGCGCACTCGTGTACAGGAACTCGCCACAGTTCTGACAGCCAGCAATTTGGTTGCCGTTGCAGCATCGGAGTTTGTTGAACTCCGCCACGGTCCCAGGCAACCCCCTCTGGAGCCGCCATGAGCGAATCCGTCAAGCCAGCGACCGGTACGTCGCGCGAGCTGCAGGTCAGCGTTTCCTTCCTGAACGAGCTGCTCGCCGGCTACAAGCCGCGCGATTTTGCCATCCAGTTCTGGGATGGCTCGACCTGGGGCGCCGAGGCCGGCCAGCCGACGCGCTTCACCATCGTCTTGCGGCATCCGGGCTCGGTCCGCAAGATGTTCTGGCCGCCCAGCAACACCACGCTGGCTGAGGCCTACGTCTACAACGACTTCGACATCGCCGGCGATATCCACGGCTTCTTCGGCATGGCGAACTACTTGAAGGACCTGCCCTGGACTCCCGAGCAGCGCATGAAGCTGGCCTGGCGGCTCGTCTTTGGCATGCCGATGCAGGATCGCGACAAGGGCGGCCGCCAGGAGGCCAAGCTCACTGGCGATGTCCACTCGACGGACCGCGATTCGCAGGCCATCCGCTATCATTATGACGTTTCCAACGACTTCTATAGTCTCTGGCTCGATCCGAGGATGGTTTACTCCTGTGCGTACTTCGAGGATCCGGCTGTGGACCTGGAGACAGCCCAGAAGCGCAAGCTCGATCACATCTGCCGCAAGCTGCGTCTGAAGCCAGGCGAACGGCTGCTCGACATCGGCTGCGGCTGGGGCGGGTTGATCCTGCACGCGGCCAAGAACCATGGCGTGAGCGCCCTCGGCATCACGCTCAGCCACAACCAGCAGCAGCTGGCAAGCGAGCGCATCGCGCAGGCCGGCGTGAGCGACCGCTGCAAGGCGATTATCTGCGACTACCGCAAGCTCGACGAGCCGGCGGGCAGCTTTGACAAGCTTGTCAGCGTCGGCATGTTCGAGCACGTGGGCGAGGCGATGCTGCCGGGCTATTTCAAGCAGGCGTTCGAACTCTTGAAGCCAGGCGGGACGTTTCTCAACCACGGCATCGCCCGCAATTTCCAGGTGCCCAAGGAACACGAAGCCGATTTCGCGAAACGCTACGTCTTCCCCGACGGTGAGCTGGTGCCGATCTCGGCGACGCTGCGTGCGGCCGAGGAGGCCGGCTTCGAGGTCCGCGACGTGGAAAGCCTGCGCGAGCATTACGAGCTCACGCTGCGGCACTGGGTCAAGAACCTGGAAGACCACGCCGACGAGGCACGCAAGGCGACCGACGACACGACCTACCGCATCTGGCGGCTCTATCTGGCCGGCTCCGCCAACGGCTTCCGCACCGGCATCTACAGCATCCACCAGGCGCTGCTGGTCAAGCCCGAGCGCGGGCAGGCCAGGTTGCCGCTGACACGCAACGATTGGTATTCATAGATTGTTTACCATTCGCGCTCGCAGACTGACATGCGAGCCAATTGCAGGGAGTCAGCGAGCGCAAGGCGCCAGACAACACTAGGAGATTTCCCATGCGCCGATTCTGGTTGTACCTCATCACGTTCGCCGCCATCGTCGCTTTACCGTCATCGACGGCACATTCGCAATCGAAGTCGAGCAAGCCCGGCTGGATCTTCGCGACGGCGACGCATGTCCCCTCCGAGTTCACCAACCAGGAGAGCGGCTACTTCTCGATCATCGAAGGACTCAACGGCAACCTGTACATCGGCACCGCCAAGTACGGCGTCAACTCCTACCTGATGGAGTTCAACCCGATCAAGATGGTCATGAAGATGGTCGTGGACGTGCATCGCGTCATCGGCATCATCCTGCGCGGCTTCGGGGCCCAGGCCAAGATCCACACGCGCAACAACGTCGGCGCCAGCGGCAAGATCTACTTCGGCACCAAGCAAGGCTACCCGGAGAAGGGCGAGAAACGCACCGACTATCCCGGTGGCTACGTGATGACCTACGATCCCAAGACCAAGCAGACCGAGCATTTCCCCATCGCCATCAAGCACCAGGGCATCATCAGCGTCACGCCGGACGAGTCGCGCGGCGTGGCCTACATCTCGACGTGCGACGACGGCCGGCCCATCGAGAAGTCGCACTTCATGATCCTCGACCTCAAGAAGAAGACCTATCGCGACCTGGGCGACAGCGGTCATTCCTACGCCTTCATCGTGCTCGACAACAAGGGCCGGGCCTATCATCCGTTCCGCGGCGGTCTAATCGCCCGCTACGATCCGGAGACCGACAAGCTCGAAAAGCTGCCCGTCACCATCGACGGCGACAAGCCACCCAAGGACATCACCAAGGACGGCGCCATCCTCAACTGGGAAGCCTCGCCCGACGGCAAGACGCTCTATGCCATCGAGATGTCCACGAACCAGCTCTTCGCGTTCGACATGACGGCGAGCGGTTCGACGATACCCGGCAAGCGTCTGGGCGCGCTCTTGCCCGGCGCGAAGGCCACCGATGTCCGCGGCATGGCCGTCAACCCCAAGGGCGTGCTGTACGCGCATGTCACATCCGGCGGACCGTACTTCAACCTCGTCAGCTACACGCCGGGATCGAAGGGCGTGCGCGACCACGGCAAGGTGGCGGTCGCCAACCCCAATTACACGCCGTTTGTCGATGCCAAGGGGAAGCCGTTGCCGTGGCACCACGCCGTGCACCGCGACAAGGACGGCACGCTGGCGCCGACCACGCCACTGGGCCTGGCCGCCGCCCGCGACGGGTCCGTGTACGTGCTCACCCTGGCGCCGCTGACGGTGCTGCGGATACCGGCGGAGACGCTGAAGTAAGCCGTAGGACAAGCGGCTCGCTTGTCGGCGATCGTCGTAGAAGCGCATGCATTGGCTGCGTAGGGTTGTGTTCGGCCGGACATGCGAGCCGCACGTCCTACGGCAGCTACCGCCGTTCCACGACCGCCAGATCACAAAGCCCCAGCGGCCCCGACGTGGCAATCACCAGCTCGGCAGGCAGTACTTCGCGAAGCTGTTGCAATGAATGTCGATGGCTGAAGAGCACGACCGTGCGCGGGTTGTCGGCCAGGAAGCGGATGAGGGCGGGCGTGTCCTTGCTGCGGTAGTGGCGGAAGTCGCTGCGGCCGACGTGGAACGCGACCGAATCCACCGGCCTCGGATAGCAGACGACCGGTACCGTGCGATCGCGGCAACTTTCCACCACCAGATGAGATTGATGCAACGGAGATCGCCGGTCGGCGATCTCCGGGACAATGACCCAGGACGCCGCCGCCAGCAGGACGAAACTGGCCGCCGCGCTGCCGCGCAGCAGCCACGACCGGTCCCAGCCGGCGCTGGCCACAAAGGCGCCGAGCGCTAGGCACAGGAACGGCAGCGCCGGCAGGATGTACGTCGGCAGCTTGCTACCCGACAGCGAGAAGAACAGCACGCACCAGCCGCCGGCAAGCAGCATAAAGCCCAGTTCGGGACTGCGCTGCCGTGCGATCTCGTCGCGGCCGCTGCCCAGGAAGCGCGCGAACGGTATCAACAGCGCGCTGGCCGGTAGCAAGCCGAGCAGCAGCACCGGTCCGTAATACCAGATCGGCCGGCCGTGGTCGAACGGCATCAGGAAGCGGACGACGTTGTGCTGCCACAGGAAGTGGTGGCCGAACGGCGTCCGCAGACACACCGCGATGTACCACGGCAAGGCAATTAGCGCGACGACGACGGCAAACAATGTCCAGCCGCGCCAGCCGGGCCACGATCCCTGCTTCGTGAGCCACAGGTGCAGGCACAACGGCGGTGCCAGCAGCAACGCGGCGATCGGCCCCTTGGTGAGCACGCCAAGTCCGCAACAGACGGCGGCGAGCAGCCACCAGCCGCGGTGCAAACGTGATCCGCGGCACGCCTCGAAGGCGCTGAAGATAGACAGCGTCACCCATAGCGCCAGCACGCCGTCCAGGATCAGCAATCGTCCCATGCCCAGGAAGCCCGGCGTCAGCGCCAGCAGCAGCGCGCCCCACCAGGCCGCGCGCTCCCCCAGCGAACGCCGTCCGAGCAGGTAGATGGCGAGGACGGCCAGGTGGACCGCCAGCGCCGGCACCAGCCGCGCCGACCATATCGACACGCCGAGCACCTGGTAACTGCACATCACCAGCCAGTACACCAGCGGTGGCTTGTCGAGATACGGCTCGCCTTGAAGATGCGGCACGATCCACTCGCCTCGCTCCAGCATCTCGCTCGGAAGCTGCGCGTACCGCCCCTCGTCCGGCTCGAAGAGATGAAACGCCATCGCCGGATAAAGCAGCAAGCCGGGAATCACCAGCAGCAAAGCGAAGCGCAACCGCGACATGGATGTCCGCTCCGCGGAGCGTCCCGGGAAAAGCACGCGCGACCAGAGGAACGGCAACCACGCGAGAAAGGAGGACGGCGGGTTGACGGTGAGAATCCCACTCGCTGGCTTCCATTCGTCATTTTTCATTTTTCGTTCTTCATTCTTCATTGCTGATATCCCGACGCCAGGAAATGAAGAATGGGAAACGAAGAGTGAAAACCCGGCGGCATCTGCTGACTTCTGTCCCTTGACCTCTCACTCCTCCAGCAGCCTCAGCAGGTACGTTCCATACTGGTTGCCCTTGAGCGACGTGCCGAGCTTGCGGAGTTGCTCCGCGCCGATGTAGCCTTTGCGGTAGGCGATCTCCTCCGGGCAGGAGATCATCAGGCCCTGTCGTTCCTGGACGGCCTGCACGAAGTTGGCGGCCTGGAGGAGCGATTCATGCGTGCCGGCGTCGAGCCAGGCGGTGCCGCGGCCCAGGACCTTCACCTGCAACTGGCCGCGTTCGAGGTAGATGCGATTCAGGTCGGTGATTTCCAGTTCGCCGCGCGGCGACGGCTTCAAGCCGGCTGCCAGCCGGCCAACCTCGCGGTCGTAGAAATAGATGCCCGGCACGGCGTAATGCGAGCGCGGCTTGCTCGGCTTCTCCTCCAGGCTGAGCGCCCGCCCCTGGGCATCGAACTCGACCACGCCGTAGCGCTCGGGATCGGACACGGCATAGGCGAACACCAGTGCGCCGCGTTTGAGTTGCAGCGCCTCGGACATCACGTCCGGCAAGCCGTGGCCATAGAAGATGTTGTCGCCCAGAATCAGGCACGCCGGCGAATCGCCGACGAAGTCGCGACCGATGATGAATGCTTCCGCCAATCCGCGCGGCTGGTCCTGCTCCGCGTAGCTGAAGGAAACGCCCCACTGGCCGCCGTCCTGGAGAAGCCGCTTGAACGCCGGCAGATCCTCTGGCGTGCTGATGACGAGGATGTCGCGAATACCCGCCAGCATCAGCATCGATAGCGGGTAATAGACCATCGGCTTGTCATAGACCGGCAGGAGTTGCTTGCTGACGACCTGCGTGAGCGGATACAGCCGCGTCCCACGACCACCGGCAAGAATGATTCCCTTCATTGGCTGCGCTCATGCAAAAGTAAAAAGTGTCTCGGTGGCTTCAACTGCTTACTTTTTCCTTTTTTCCTTTTTACTTTTGCCTTGATTCATCCCGCCAGGCGTCCGTACTGCTTCTCGCAGTAGCTCAGGTATTCTCGGCTGCGGAGGGAGGCGAGCCAGTCGCTGTTGTCGGCGTACCAGCGGACGGTGTCGGCGAGGCCGGCGTTGAAGTCGATGTCCGGCCGCCAGCCCAGCTCGCGCTCGATCTTGCGGCAGTCGATGGCGTAACGGCGATCGTGGCCGGGGCGGTCGTTGACGTGCTGAATCAGGCTGCGCGGCTTGCCGAGGATCTCCAGCAAGGTCAGAGTCAGGTCCAGGTTGGTGCGTTCGCAACGGCCGCCGATGTTGTACACCTCGCCGATGCGTCCGTTGCGGAGCACGCAGTCGATGGCGGCACAGTGGTCGCGGACGTGGATCCAGTCGCGCACCTGCAGGCCGTCGCCATAGACGGGCACGCGCTCGTCGCGCAGCATCTTGCTGATGAACAGCGGGATCATCTTCTCGGGAAATTGATACGGCCCGTAGTTGTTGGAGCAGCGCGTGATGATGGCCGGAAACTTGTACGTGTTCACGTAGCTGCGGACCAGCAGATCGGCGGCCGCCTTGCTCGTCGCATACGGGCTGTTGGGCGCCAGCGGCGTGTCCTCGGTGAAGAAGCCTACCGTTCCCAGGCTGCCGTAGACCTCGTCGGTGGAGACCTGCACATAGCGGCCAACGCCGTGCTCGCGGGCGGCATCGAGCAAGACTTGCGTGCCGACGACATTGGTTCGCAGGAACGGCCCGGAATCGTGGATGCTGCGATCGACGTGGCTCTCGGCGGCGAAGTGCACGACCGCGTCCACGCCCTTGCCCATCACCTGCCGCACCAGGTCGCGATTGGCGATGTCGCCCTGAATGAAGCGATAGCGCACGCTGCCGGTCAGGTCGGCGAGGTTGGCGGGGTTGCCGGCGTAAGTGAGGAGGTCCAGGTTGAGGACGCCGACCTGGCTATCCGTATCCAGCAGATGGCGAATGAAATTGCTGCCAATGAACCCGCAGCCGCCCGTCACAAGAATGGTCCGCATCGACGCCCTCCTTGGAAAAATCCTGGCAGGGCATCTTAGACGCTTGGCGGAATTCCCGCAACGGGGAATTTGGCCGCCCCGGTGACAGTCGGCAGGCACTCACCTGAAACCTGCGGAGCCGGACGCGTGAGCGAGGGACGACTGTCACGCTCCCTCACGCGTCGGGCTCAGTCGAAGCGACCGCGGCTCCCTATTTCTTCAACGGCAGCACATCGATCCGCCGGAAGAACACCTCGGCGCCTTCCGATTGAAAGAGGATCTTGCCCCTGGTGTGGCTGGCGCCGGTGCCGTGGTTGACGATGACGCCGTTGAGGATGTTGGTGATCTTGTCGCCGTCGCAGATGCACTCGAGGCGGTTCCACTCGCCGACGGCTTTTTCCACGTCCTTCTGGCCGCGGAAGCCAAGGGTGTCCTTCCAGTCGGGGTCGCGGGCGAACCAGTTGATGCGTCCGCCGCTGAACTTCACGGCCTTGCCGCCCGGCTTGTAGTACGGCTGCTTGCCCGCGCCGGTCTTACGGAATTCGACCTCGGCCGTCATGGTAGGCGTCTTCTTCTTGCCGCCGACGAGGATGAAGTCGCCGGTGCCGCCCTCGATGAGCTGGCATTCGATGGACTCCATCCACACGCCGCCTGCCGCGCCGTCCTCGCCGACGCAGTGCAGCAGGATGCCGCTGTCGCGCGTCGCCTTCTCGCGCGGCGGAAACGTCTTCTCGCCCCACTTGAACTCGACCACGAGGCGATAGTTCTCGAACTCCTTCTCGGTGGTGAAGCCGCCGAAGACCTCGCCGGAGACGCGGATGGCGCCGTCCTGGACCGTGAACACCTTCTTGGAGTCCTTGTTCTTCCCCTCGCCGCGCAGATAGGTGTAGAAGTTGGTCAGATCCTTGCCGTTGAACAGCTTGATGGGCTGCGAAACCTCGTCGGCAAAGGTGCCGAGCGACGAGGCTACTACGGCGGCGAAAGCCAGGATGCGCGTCATGTATGAACTCCGTGGATTGTGGGGGAAGTTGAGCATACGCCTGGCCTCAGGGAAGGCAAGCGGTCCAGCGACACGCGCGACGTGCAAGCTGGCCTTGCCCGCTGGCAGTCAATGCCGTCGGCGAAAGTTGCAGCCATCCTTTTGACCACGACGGTGCCGGCCATGACAGCGCCGCCCCCTCCTTTCATCGAAGCCCCTTGGACCCGGCGAGCGGTTCAACCGACATGCCCGTTTCGTGACATCGGGGGGTGAACGAGAACGACAGCGAAATGTCGGGGCGTCGATTCCTGCCGGGATTCGCTGCCCGTCTCAATATCATTTCCATGTCGGAGTTCCACGGAGGACCAACCATGGCAATCGCAGCCGCGCTGCGCTTCGAAGTCATTCGCGATACCATCGGCCTGCTCACGTTCGACCAGCCGGGCAGCCGGGCCAACACGCTCGGCCAGGCGGTGCTGGCAGAATTCGCACAGATGCTGGCTGCCCTGGAAAAACGCACGGACCTCAGCGGGCTGATCCTCGCCAGCGGCAAGCCGGGGATGTTCATCGCGGGCGCGGATCTGAACGAGCTGGGTAGCGCCACCCCGGAGCCGGAGCAGACGCGCAAGCTGGTGCAGCGGGGACACGACATCATCGCGCGCTTCGAGAAGCTGCCGTTTCCGTCCGTGGCGGCCATCGACGGCGCCTGCATGGGCGGCGGGCTGGAAGTCGCGCTCGGCTGCGACTATCGCATCGCCGGCTCGCATCCCAAGACCGAGATCGGCTTGCCCGAGGTCAAGATCGGCCTGTTTCCCGGCTGGGGCGGAACCCAGCGCCTGCCACGGCTGATCGGCCCGGCGCTTGCGGTCGAGCTGATCTGCGCCGGCGAGGCCGTGCCTGCTGCCCGGGCCCGTGATCTGGGCATCGTCTTCGACGCCGTGCCATCCGACAAGCTGCTCGACGAGGCGGTCCGCCTGCTCGCCTGGTCGAAGCAAAGCGGCGACTGGAAGGAAGCACGGCGGAAGAAGCAGCAGCCCGTCGGCCTGACGGAAGAGCAGCACGCCTTCACGTTTGCTGTCGCCAAGGCGCAGGTGCTGGCGAAGACGAAGGGGCAGTTTCCCGCGCCGCTGGCGGCGCTGGAGGCCATCGCCAGGGGCTGCAATGTGCCGCTCGATGAGGCGCTCAAGGTCGAGTCCGAGCTGTTCGTGCCGCTGGTCGGCAGTCCCATCTCGAAAAACCTGATCGCGGTGTTCTTCATGACGCAGAAGCTGCAGAAGGATCCGGGAGTGGATGCCGCGGTGTCGCCGCGTACCGTCGAGCGTGTCGGCGTGCTCGGCGCGGGCCTCATGGGGGCGGGCATCGCCGGCGCCCACATTCGCCGCGGCGTGCCGGCGCTGATGCTCGACAGCGATGCCAGGGCTCTGGAAAAAGGCATCGCCGCCATCGCCAAGGTCATGCACACGCGCATCGAGATCGGCAGGATGAAGCCCGATGAGATGCTCAAGGCCATGTCATTGCTGAACTCGACCGGCAACCTGTCGCTGATGGCGGACCGCGATGTCGTCATCGAGGCGGTCGTCGAGAACGAGGCGGTCAAGACACAGGTTTATCGCGACTTGCAGCCGATCCTCAAGAAGGACGCGATCCTGGCATCGAACACGTCGACGATCTCGATCACGCGCATGGCCCAGGCGACGGACCGGCCGGAGCGCTTTGCCGGCATGCACTTCTTCAACCCGGTCGATCGCATGCCGCTGGTGGAGGTCATCCGCGGCGAGAAGACCAGCGACGAGACGGTGGTGACGCTGGTCGCGCTGGCCAAGCGCATCGGCAAGAGCCCCATCGTGGTCCGCGATTGTCCTGGGTTTCTCGTGAATCGCATCCTGTTCCCGTACATCAACGAGTCGCTGGCACTGCTGGAGGAGGGGGCCGATCCGCGGGCCATCGACAAGGCGGCGGTCACCTTCGGCATGCCGATGGGCCCGATCACGCTCAAAGACCTGGTGGGCCTGGACACGTCGCTGTACGCCGGCCGGGTGGTGAACCAGGCGTTCGCCGACCGCGCCAAGAACACGCGCATACTCGATGAACTGGTGTCGGCAGGACGGCTCGGTCAGAAGTCCGGCGCCGGCTTTTACAGCTACGCAAAGGGCTCGCGCGGCGTGGATGATCCCGCGCTGGCCGGCTTCCTGGCGAAATGCAACGCTGGCAAGCGCGCCATCAACGCCGAAGAGATCACCGACCGTTTGTTCCTGCCGATGCTGACCGAGGCCAGCCGGGTGCTGGCCGAGGGCATCGTCCGCCAGCCGAGCGACGTGGACATGGGGCTGATCCTGGGCATCGCCTTTCCCGCCTTCCGCGGCGGCCTGCTTCGCTGGGCCGATACCATTGGTCTGGCCAAAGTCCTCGAAAAGCTAAAAGTGTACGAGAAGCTCGGACCGCGCTTCCAGCCGACCGAGGAAATGCGCAAGCTGGCGGCGGCGGGTAAGGGGTTTTATGCGGGGTAATCTCCGTGCTCCAGGGCGTCTTTTAGCAGAATTCGCCAGAATCCCGGTCTCCTGAACTCAGGCGAGTTCGGCTAACTCCACACGCAGCTTCCGTTGCAGGGAACCCTGAGAAGCTGGGGCAGCGTTGGCGGTCGTGCCGGAAAGCACGAAGATGCCGAAAAGTTCAAGGTTGCCGCCTTTATGGTCGATTGGTGAGTAGGGACCCGGAATGGCTTCCGAGGCGCGAGCCTCTGCTGATCTTTCCCGGGGTTCAGGGCGAAAAACCTGGACTCGTGCAGACGACGAGGCGGACCATGGCGAAGCGGTGGATGGTTGGAGCGATACTGGCGCTGGGGATGCTGCCCGCCCCCAGTCCGGCCCAGGTGTTCTCTTTCGGTCAAAAACCGCAATCCAAGGCCGACTCGGCTTTTTCCAATGACGTCGAGTTACCCAACCCGGAGTTCTGCCCCGAGCACAAGAAGCATCCCGTTCCCGGACCGGAGTTTGCCCCGGATCCCGGCATCACGCCCTACCTCCCGATGGAGGAAGAGGATCGCAATGCTTTTCGCGACTACAAATATGCCGGCGACAACCCGAGCCCGTTACTTTTCTGGGTCAAGGGCGAATACCTGAACTGGGCGGTCAAGGACGGCAACATACCGGTCATCCTGGCAACGACCTCCAGTGCGCCCAATGTTGTCAACAATTTCGGCGCGCTCAATCAAAGTGCGACGCAGGTGCTGTTCGGCTCTGGTCCGTATTCATACGACCGGCTTCAAGGCGGGCGCATCACGGGCGGCTTCTCTCCGGGCGTCTTTTTCCCGATCGAGGTCGGCGGCTTTTGGCTGAACAAGGACATCAACCTGTTCGGGGCCCGCTCGAACGGTTCGGCCGCTTCGCGAGTCCTGACCATTCCATTCCAGGACCCAACGCGAACGGCGGCTCCCTTGAACTCAACCTTCATCCCGCTGGAGACGGGCAGTTCGGCCGGCTTCCCTGGCCTGGTTTCGGGAAGCATCAACGTGGCCGGCTCGTTCAGCCTCTGGGGCGTGGACACCAATCTGTTCTTGCCGCTGTTCGGCACGGAGGTTTTCTTCGCGGACGTCTACGCCGGCTATCGCCACGTGACGCTGGACGAGGACCTGCAGATCACCAAGACACTGGCGCCGGCGGCGCCCTTCGTGCGCATCAACTTCAACGGCGACTCGACCGGCTTCGGCCCGGGATTCCGGACCATCACCAGCGATCGCTTCGACTGCCAGAACCTGTTCAATGGCGGCCAGCTTGGATTTCGCACCGGCTTCAGCTTTGGCCGGCTCGGACTGCTCTTTGACAGCAAGCTGGCACTGGGCCAGAATCACCAGATCATCAACGTGGCCGGAGCCTCGACGCTGGAGACGCCTGCACTGGCATTGCGCGGACCCAGTAGCAACATCGGAGTTCCCGGCGGTGTGCTGGCCGTGGCCAGCAACAGCGGCCGTTTCACCCACAACGCTTTCAGCGTCATCCCCGAACTCGACGTCAACGTCGGTTTTCAGCTGTTCCGCTCGACGCGCATCTTCGCCGGTTACACACTGATGATGATGACCAACGTCGTCCGTCCCGGCGATCAGCTAAATAACATTGTCGATGCCCGGCAGATTCCGACCAACGCCACGTTCGTGCCGGGGTTGATCGGCACATCTCCCGGCCGCAGCTTCGTCTCCTCCGACTTCTGGGCCCAGGGCGTCAATTTCGGCATCCTGTTCGGTTTCTAGGCCTTCCGGCATCATGACAAATGATGCAAGATGAACGGAGGACAGCTGCGCCGTTCGTCCTTCCTCATGCAATCCGCACAACCGGCACAATCCCACTTTCCGGACGATTCCGATTTCCATCCACGCTGCTCGTCACTTTCATGTCAAACTGGGCAACAAGCCTTGACGCGCCCAATTCCGCGGAAGAGAATTGATGTGCGGAAGCTATCAACCGGGAGGTTTGCTCATGGTCAGGCATGCATGCACTTGGCTCATTGCGATGGGCGTCCTCTTTTGCGCCTCCGGGCAGTCGCCCCAGATCGGGCAGCCGAGTGGCTTCATCATCATGCCGAATCAGCAACAGAACGTCAAATCGGTCATCGGCATCCCGCCCACGATTCCGCCGGGCAACCCGACCTCGTTCACTTACTGGCAAGGCAACATAACGCCGGGTGTGCAGGAGCAAGCTCTCATCGACCTGATCAACAGCTATCGTGCGAGCCACGGGCTGCCAGGCGTGAAATGGCATTCGGGCCTTGGTCGGGCAGCGCGAGACCACAACATCGCCATGGGAGGCACGGTGTCATTTGTCGCCACATATCCGGCATCGGTGCAGGGCCCAGGCACCTGGGACATTCTCGGCCGGCTGCAGCGCGCCCAGCCGCGGGTCCGATTTACCAACCTCGGTATCATCCTGGGGGCACAGCAGCAGGCCGCCGTCACTTCCGACGCCAGCGTGTTCTTCACGGGCGGCATCCTGGCCAACCAGAGCTCGCGTTCCATCATCTTGCGCCGCAGCTTTACCACCATCGGCTGCAACCTGAGCGTGGCTAACAACACCTGGGTTGTCATCCTTGGTGAGGGCGTAACTCCGCCGGGCTGATCGTGTCTTCGCGGAACCATCGCAAGCAACTCGGGATCCGAGCATGCGTAGTCGGCACGGCTTCAATCTGATCGAACTGCTCATTGTCATCGCCATCATCGGCGTGCTGCTCGGACTTTTTGCCGGCGTGGTCGTGCAGGTGCGCGAGGCGGCCAATCGCACGCAGTGCGCCAACAACCTGGCCCAGATCGGCAAGGCCACGCACAACTACATCGGCGAACGAGAGCGCATGCCTCCCTATGCCAGCGGCGGCCCCGGCGAGATCTCCGGCGGCTGGATGGTCCACCTCCTGCCCTACCTGGAGCAGCAGGCCGCCTACGACGAAATGCGGAAAGAACAGACACCGCCCCCCGATGCGCCCTTCAAGGTGTTGACGGCTGACCCGGCCGGCCACTCGCACCTGAACTTTCCTGTCCTGATGTGTCCTACCGATCCGCACTTCGGCGCCAGCATTTCACGGACGACCTATCTGGCGAACTGGTACGCGTTCGCGGCCGGAAATCAGGGCTTTTACTTCACGCCGCCGCGGCTGGCCAGCCTCACCGATGGCCTGTCCAGCACCGTCTTCTTTGCCGAGGGTTACAGCTTGTGCGATGACTTGCCGCGCTGGGCGTTGTTCCCCGTTTACTATCACAACTTCGGCATCACGCAAGACGGCCTCCCCAGTGACGATGTCTCCTATCTGCCCGACGACTTCACCATGTTTCAGGTCCAGCCGCGCCTCAACGAATGCGACAAGCAGCGCACGCAAACGGCCCATACTTCGATGATGGTTTGCCTGGGCGATGGCAGCGTCCGCACCGTTGGCCGCGGCATCTCCCCTCTCGTCTGGAAGCAAGTCCTCAAGCCGAACGACGGCCAACCGTCAGGATCGGACTGGTAACGCCAGCCGCTTCAACGAAGATCGACGTGACGGGTAATCAAATCCGCCGCTCGTCGTACAATGGATCCATCTTAGTCCCATCAAAAAACTCATTTGCCCCGCGCGGAGAGGGACCATGAACCGCCTTTGGCTGGCATTCATTCTCGTGATGGTAGCGTCGTTCACCGTGCTGGGCTGGATCGGGGCGCGAATCTACCGTCAGGCGCCGCCCATCCCGGATTATGTGATGGTCGCCGGCAGCGACACGGTGGTATTCGATCAGGGGGCCGTCCGACAGGGACAGAACGTCTGGCAATCGCTTGGCGGGATGGAACTGGGCTCGATCTGGGGGCACGGCAGTTACGTCGCTCCTGACTGGACCGCCGACTGGCTGCACCGTGAAGCGGTCTTCATCCTCGAGACCTGGGCCAAGGCGGAGTATTCTGAGAGCTACAGCGAACTGACCCTGGAAGAGCAGATGTCGCTCCAGGGTAAGCTCCAGCAGATGATGCGCGAGAATACCTACGAGGTGAACGAGGAGGATGGGCGGATCACCATTTTCATCAGCGCTGTTCGCGCCAAGGCCATCGAGGCCAACAAGCAGCATTACGCCGAAATCTTCTCGAAGGGGAACGCCGCCTATGCCATTCCGCCAGGGACGGTGAACGATGCGACGCGACTGGATTATCTATCGGCGTTCTTCTTCTGGACCGCCTGGGCGGCGGTCACCGACCGGCCCGGCGAGAAGCTGTCCTATACCAGCAACTGGCCGCACGAACCGCTGGTCGGCAATCGGCCGACCGGCGACACCATCGTCTGGACTGGCGTCAGCATCATCTTGTTGCTGGCCGGCATCTGCGCGATGGTGTGGTGGTACGCCTCGCAATCTTCGGAGGACGGGGGCTTGCAACTCCCGGCAGATGATCCGCTGCGCGCCTGGCAAGCCACACCATCGCAGCGTGCGACCATGAAGTACTTCTTCGTCGTCGCCATCATGATCCTCGTGCAGATCCTCACGGGTGTCATCACGGCCCACTACGGCGTGGAAGGAGACGGCTTTTATGGCATACCGCTGTCTGACTGGCTGCCGTACAGCGTGACGCGCACCTGGCACGTGCAGCTTGGACTGTTGTGGATCGCGACCGCCTGGCTGGCGGCCGGATTGTTCATCGGCCCGCTTGTCAGCGGCAAGGATCCGCAGGGACAGCACAACGGCGTCACCCTTCTGTTCTACGCGCTGCTGTTCATCGTCGCCGGCTCGCTGGCCGGGCAATGGCTGAGCATTCATCAGGTGTTTACCGACCTTTTCTTCGGGACCAGCGAGATCGAGTTTTACCTTGGCCATCAGGGCTACGAATACGTGGACCTGGGCCGCTTCTGGCAGATCTGCCTGTTCATCGGCTTGCTGTTCTGGCTGTTCCTGGTAATCCGCGCGTCCTGGCCGGCACTGACGGCACCGCTGGAGCGGGAGGGCGAGACTCCCGAGCCGCAAAACCTCGAAACGCCTCGCCCTCCCAATTCTGGTGCGGCGCTGGACAGTGGCGGGCGCTCCTTGCTCGTACTGTTCCTGATCGCGGCAGGAGCCATCGGCCTGTTCTATGCGGCCGGCCTGACCTGGGGACAGCACACGCACCTGTCGATCGTCGAGTACTGGCGCTGGTGGGTCATTCACCTGTGGGTGGAAGGCTTCTTCGAGGTGTTCGCGACAACCGTCGTGGCGTTCTTCTTCGCGCGGCTGGGCTTGATCCGTCCCGGCCTGGCCGCCAAGGCCGCGTTGCTGTCGGCGACCATCTACCTTTCGGGCGGCATCATCGGCACCTGCCATCACCTGTACTGGTCCGGCACGCCGACAGTGGCGCTGGCCTTCGGTTCCGTCTTCAGTGCCCTGGAAGTGGTGCCGCTGGTGCTTGTGGCGTATCCGGCCATCGCCGACTGGCGCATGCTCCGGGCCACGCCGTGGATGCAGCGCTACCGCTGGCCGATCTATTTCTTCGTTGCCGTCGCCTTCTGGAACATGGTCGGCGCCGGGCTGTTCGGCTTCATGATCAACCCGCCCATCGCGCTCTATTACATGCAGGGGCTCAACACCACGCCGGTACATGCGCATGCCGCCCTGTTCGGCGTCTATGGCATGCTCGGCATCGGGCTGATGCTGGTCTGCCTCCGCGCCATGATGCCGCAGGCCGCCTGGAACGACAGGTTGATCGGCTTCTCGTTCTGGGCCATGAACATCGGCCTGTTCGCCATGTGCGTGTTCAGCCTGCTGCCGGTGGGGCTGATGCAGACCTGGGCCTCGGTGGAGCACGGCTACTGGTACGCCCGCAGCCACGAGTTCCTCGGCACCGGCGTGATGCAGACGTTCCGCTGGCTGCGCATTCCGGGCGACACCATCTTTGCCCTGGGCGCCCTGGCGCTGGTGTGGTTCGTGTTGAAGCTGCCGTTCACGAAAGCCGGCGAACCGGGAGCGTAAGCGACCTGGGAACTTATCGATCTATGCGCGCACCCACGCTCCCCCCTTCATCACGGCCTTGACATTCGCCAGGCAGGCGAGATCGCGCAGCGGGTCGCCCTCGACGACGATCAGGTCGGCACGCTTGCCGGCTTGCAGCGTGCCGCGGTCGGCCAGGCCGAGCGCCTCGGCGGGCGTGCGCGTCACGGCCGTGAGGATCTCGGACGGCGTGAGATGTAGCTCGCGCTCGGCGGCGCGCAGGCCGATATCGAAACGGTCGATCGGCGTCATGCGCACACCCGCATCGCTGTGCAAGGTGTAGCGGACGCCGAAGTCGAGCATGCGCCGCTCGCAGGCGAAGCGCATGTCGAGCCGTTTCACCGGGCCGATGTTCCACTGGCTGACCTGCGGCAGGAAGGCGCGGCGGGCCAGGCCGGACAGCGTCAGCCCCACGTATTGCTCCTGGTCAATGATGCGCCCTGCCAGGTTCTCGTCGAACTCGTAGCGGAACTCCTCGACCCGCCAGTCGCAGTGCTCGATGGTGCGATAGCGGGCGGCAACCACGCCGGGCAGCGCGCTGCGGCTGAGGACGTGTGCGGCGGCGTGCTTGCCGGCCTTGCGGCCGATGTCGGCGATCAGTGCCAGCGCTTCGGGATCATATTGCGCCTTCATGGGATCGGAGCTTGCGGTCATGTTGCCGCCCGTGGCCATCACCTTGAGGAAGTCGGCATCCTCGGCGAGCATGCGCTCGGCTGCCTGCCGGACCTGGTCGTGCGTGTCGGCGATGAGGCCGAGCCAGTGGCAATGCCCGGTGCGCGTGGTGATGGGCCCGCCGCAGGCGATCACGTCCGGGCCTTCGACCTTTCCGAGGCGAATCTGCTCGCGCAATTGCTGGACGATGTTGCCGCGGCCGCCGCAATCGCGCACCGTCGTCAGCCCGCTGCGCAGCGCTGCCCGGGCGTTGCTCTGGCCGCGCTTCAGGAGTTCCTCATCCGTCGCCTTCACGGTCTCGTCGATGATGGCCTCGTTGGTGTCGAGCGCAGTCAGCAAGAGATGCACGTGCGTGTCGATCAACCCCGGCAAGATGGTGCAGCCGGGAAAGTCGAGCCGGTCGCCGGCGCAGGTGGCCGGCGGCAACAGGCTGGCGGCGACCGAGTCAATCTTGCCGTCGGCAATCTTGACGACGGGCCGAAGCACCGTGGCCGCCCCCGTGCCATCGAAGAGACGATCCGCCGTGAGGTAGATTGGGTTCATGGGGAATAGAATACGCTGGCACAGATTCAATACAAGCATGAGAGTTGTGGATGCGCATCGCCATCGGCCAGCTCTGGCAGGAGACCAACACCTTCAATCCGCGGGAGACGACGCGCGCCGACTTCGAGGAATTTGGCGTGCTGCGCGGCCGGAACGTCGTCGACAAGATGGCCGACACGAACGAGCTGGGCGGCTTCATCCAGTCACTGCGACAATGGCCGGAATCGCCGGAAATCGTCGGCCTGGCCCGCTTGCCCGCCTGGCCCAGTGGCACGGCGACCTGTGACACGTTCCTCTGGCTGCGTGACGTACTCATCGAGGAGCTACGGCGGGCCGGCGAGGTGGACGGCGTGCTGCTCGCCCTGCACGGCGCGCTCGTCGCCGACCAGCATCCCGATGTCGAGGGCGAAGTCCTGCGTGCGCTTCGCGACGTGATCGGCCGGGAGACTACGCTGGTCGCGACGCTGGATCTGCATGCCAACATCACGCCGCTGATGGTCGAGCAGGCCGACGCCCTGGTGCTCTATCACACGGCGCCGCACGTCGATGTCTTCGAGACCGGCATTCGCGGCGCCGCCGTGCTGCGGCGCATTCTCATCGACGGCGCCCATCCGGTCACGAGCTTTCGCAAGCTGCCGATGGTCGTCCCCGCCGAGCGGGCCAACACCCAGGACCCGGCCAGTGTCAGCCATGCCCTGCGCCTGCGACTGCAAGAGATGGAAGCGCAGCCGCCGGTGCTGACCGCCGGGCTGGCCACGGTGCAGCCGTGGCTCGACATTCCCGAGCTGGGCAGCGCCGTGCTGGTCACGAGCGACGGCGACGAGCATCTGGCCAGGTCGCTGTGCGACGAGCTGGCGGATTCGCTCTGGGAGCGCCGCCGCGACTACCTGCCGGAGCTGGTGTCGCTGGAGTCGGCAGTCCGCGAGGCCCACGCCACGCGCGATGGCCTGGTCGTGCTGAGCGACAGCGCCGACGCCACCACATCCGGGGCGCCGGGCGACAGCACCTGGCTGCTCCGCGAGCTGTTGAAGTACGACTGGCCCAGGCGGGCGCTGGTGACGCTCGTCGCTCCCGAGGTGGTGACGGAGGCGAAACGGCGAGGCGTGGGCAGCGCGCTGACGACGCCGCTCGGCGGCGTGCGCGATCATCGCAACTCCACGCCGGTTACCGTCACCGCGCGCGTCTTGAACCTGTTTGACGCGCGCTTCGTCATGTCCGGCCACCTCTCGAAGAACATGGCGATTGACATGGGGCCGTCGGCGGTGCTGGGCATCGGCAACGTCCATGTGGTAGTGACCTCGCGCTCCGGGCCGCACTTCGCGCCGGACCTGTTTCGCGCGGCAGGCATCGATCCGTTCGCCGCTAGCGTGCTCGTCGCCAAGAGCCCATGCGGTTTCCGCGCCGCCTACGCCGACCGGGCCAGCAAGATCCTCGTCGTCAAGGCGCCCGGCTGCGCCCCCTCGGATTTCTGGAACTATCCGTACCGGAACATCCCAAGGCCGTTGTGGCCCTGGGATGAGTTGCCGTAGACGAAGTTGCCGGCCAAATGACTACCTCCCATGTGGCCGACCACTTGTCGCTGCAATCTATGTGCTGTTGCCAATTGCGCAACAGCGCCGTTCACGGGGCTTGCCGCAAAGCGGTGCAGGCCCGCCGTTCACGGCGGGTTGTCGCGGCCGACAGAAATCACGAGGCCCGTTCACGGGCCTTCGCGCGGTTCGGCTTCAGCCGCTTGAGACCGCGCTCAAGCGAAACAGCGAGGGGACATGGTGTGATGCACCCGCCGTCAACGGCGGGCCTGCACCGCTGCGCGGAAAGCCCCGTGGAACGGGGCTGAGAGGGAGCCAAGCGCAAATGGACCCCACGCTTGCCCTGCGCTCGGCGCTGGCTTACACTGGGCTTTACACTCCGAAGCAGGCACCCCGGTTCAGGAGAGCTTGGTATGAAGACTGTTCGCAGCATCCTCGTTGTTGCATCCGTGCTGGCAATCTGCCATGCCGCTCGGCCTGGTGAACCCGCGAGTTCCGCTTCGGACCCGCGGCTGGGCAAGCCGAAGGACTTGAATGGTTACTTTCCGTTCAAGGTCCCGGCGAGCAAGGGAGCCTGGGCCAGGCGCCGCCAGGAGGTTCGCGAGCAGGTGCTGCTCGCCAACGGTCTGTGGCCGATGCCGGAGAAGCTGCCCCTGAAGCCGGTCATCCACGGCAAGATCTTCCGCGACGGCTACACCATCGAAAAGGTCTTCTTCGCCAGCTATCCGGGACATTACGTGACAGGGAACTTGTACCGGCCCACCGCCAAGGCGCAGGGAGGAAAGTATCCCGCCATTCTCAGCCCGCATGGACACTGGTCCAATGGTCGCTTCTTCTCGGCCAGCGACGCCGAGGTGAAAAGCCAGCTGAAGCAAGGCGCCGAGAAGACCGCCGAGGGGGCCAAGTATCCCCTGCAAGCGCGCTGCGCCCAGCTGGCCCGCATGGGTTGCGTGGTCTTCTTCTACGACATGGTCGGCTACGCGGATAGCAAGCAGATCGGCCATCGCGGTGGCTTCACGGATGCCGAGGCCGAGCTGCGCCAGCAGAACTTCATGGGTTTGCAGACGTTCAACAGCATCCGCGCTCTCGACTTCCTGACGAGCCTGCCGGACGTGGACAGCAAGCGCATCGGCGTGACCGGGGCCAGCGGCGGCGGCACGCAGACCTTCATCCTGTGCGCCATCGACGATCGCCCGGCGGCGGCGTTCCCGGCCGTCATGGTGTCCACGGCCATGCAGGGCGGCTGCATCTGCGAGAACTGCTCGTACCTGCGTGTCGGCACCGGCAACATCGAGCTGGCCGGCCTGTTCGCGCCGAAACCCCTCGGCATGTCCGGCGCCAAGGACTGGACCGAGGAAATCGAGACCAAGGGACTGCCCGAGCTGAAGTCGCTCTACGCCGTCCTCGGCGCTCCGGACAATATCATGGCCAAGGCGTATCTGCAGTTCGGCCACAACTACAACCAGGTCAGCCGCGAGCTGATGTACAACTTCTTCAACAAGCATCTGAAGCTCGGCCAGTCGGGTGTCATCGTCGAGAAGCCGTTCATTCCCGTGCCCGTCAAGGAGCTATCGGTCTTTGACGAGAAGCATCCGTTGCCCAAGGACGCCGTGGACGCCAAGGGTCTGCGGGCCTATCTGACGCGCGAAGCGGACAAGCAGATGAAGCAGCTGTTTCCCAGGGACAAGGCCAGGCTGGCCGAGTTCCGCCGCGTCGCCGGGACGGCCCTGCGCGTGATGATGGGCGGCGGCCTGCCCGAGCGCGGCGAGGTCGTCGCGTCACCGCCGGGCCGCCCCGCGGTCGGCATCACCGTTGTCGAGATGACGCTCAAGCGCAAGAGCACGGGCGAGCACATCCCGGCGCGACTGGTGCGCAAGAGCAAGGGCAACGGGACTGTCATCGTCCTCGTCCATCCCGGCGGCGCTGATGGATTGTGGACCGACAAGCAGCTCAAGACGCAGGAGGACCGCATCCTGGATAGCGGCGCGGACATCCTCACGATTGATGCGTTCCGCACGGGCGCGAGCGCGCAGGCACCCGCGGCCGCCGTCAACAAGAACTACGCCGGCTACACCTTCGGCTACAACCATCCGCTCGTCGCCAACCGCGTGCGCGATATTCTCGCGGCGGTGGCGGCCGCCCGCGACATGGGCGCGAAGAAGATTCACCTCGTGGGCGTCGGCAAGGCGGGTCCGTGGGTCGTTCTGGCCCGCGGCCTGTGCGGCGACGCCGTCGCCCGCACCGCGGCAGATTTGAACGCGTTTCGCTTTGACAGTATCAAGACCGCGGACGACGAGATGATGCTGCCCGGGGCGTTGAAGTATGGCGGCATGCCGGCCCTGGCCGCGCTGGCTGCTCCTGGTGAGCTGTTGCTGCACAATCCGGCCGACAAGGACTTCGGGACCTGGTTGCAGGCCGCGTATGCGGCGGCCGAGCGGCCGCAGAGCTTCCGCTGGCAGGAAGGCCGGGAGTCAACGCAGGACGTGCTTGATTGGTTGCTGCGCTAAAAGTCGCCTGCTTGGCCGCGTCGTGGCCAAGCACGCAAAGAAACGCGATGTCGCAGATCCTCATCACCTGGCCCGAGTTTCAGGCGCTGGACTTCCCCAAGGTGTGCTTCGCCTGCGGCGCCAGGGCCACGCGCGTCGATTCCTGGAAGTTCTCGGTCGTCAGCCATCAGTTTCTTGCCACCGTGACGAAGTATCACACGGTGGAAGTCCCCGTCTGTCCGGATCACTGGAACCATCGCAGACTGGGAGGCGTGAAGGCGACGCGCTTCACGGACGACGGCATCTGGTTCAAGAACGTGTCGCCGGACTTCATCGAAGCCCTGTGGGACCATCGCGAGGACATGGACCGGACCGAGCGGCGGCTGCGCCGGGAGATGGAGGAGCGCGGCGAGGCCGAACGGGAGTCGCGAGTGGACCGCTGGGGAAGGCGACTGGCCCCGCCCCGGCCGCGCCCCCGCCGCGGCGACCGCCGGTTCGAGAAGCCGGCCAGCAACACCGGAGTGGTATTGCTCATAGTCTTCGGCGCCCTCGTGGCCGTGATGCTCGTCGGCTGCTTGGGACTGCTGATTTTCGGCAACGTCACGCGGCAGCCAGTGAATCCGGGGTTCAACAATCCGGGATTCAATGACCCACCGCCAGGGATTCCGTTTCCGCGGCGGAGGCTTTGATGCGCGTTTCGCGCCCCGAATGAAGCACCTTGGCAGCTGGCAACAGGGTCCAGGCAAGCGCGAGCTGGGACATTTCACGCTCGCGTGATCACGATTTCCGCCGCAACTCCTCGATCGCCCGTCGCCAATGTGTCTTGTCGTGGCCGTGCGGGCGTCCTTCTTCTTCCCAGATGGCATGGGCGGCGACGGCGATGTCGTTGTGGGCTGGAAGCGGCGGTCTGAGATTCGCTGCGACCAGGATGCCGTCCATGGTGTCCCAGTCCGTGTCACTCATTGGAACGGGCGGGTCGCGCGCGTAGTCGATCCGCTGAGAGTATTGACCTTCTTCATAGCACCGCGCGAAGGCGTACTGGAGGTCCAGCACTTCGTCGCGAGCGGGTGAATCCAAGGGCACCCGAAATCGCGGAAGTCGCTTGTCGAGGCTGGATGTGTAAATCTCGTAGCGCTCCGGAGAGGTGGATCTTGCTACCGTGACGCTGTATTGCCAGAGTGGCAGTCCCTCTCTGGAGTACGGCAGCGGCGATTGGCCCTGCAGAAGTAGATCGATGTCAACAAGACTCGCGTTGCTCTCCTTGACTTGATGCCGACGGCACAGGTATGACTCCCGGCCCCGGTCGGTCGTCCTGTCAGCAAGGTCGAGGATGTCCAGCGTGGTGACGAGCGCCCCGTTGTCCCGCATGCGAATCTCGAGCCAGTCAATCGTCCCGCGCCGGGCCCTGCCGGCCAGGTAGCGTTCCGAGAGCTTGCGTTCCAGGGCTTCGTGCAGGCAAGCAACGAAACGTCGATGGAAGTCCGGCCAGACTGCCGCATCTTCGAGAAAGGGGTCCATGCCTGGAAAGGGACTGTGCATTTGACGGACCACCTATTGATTTCGACACGGCTCGGCGGGAGACTCGCCCTCCCTGCCGTTTCCCGCCTTCACTGTACTATGGACCTTGTTGCCACAGCAACATGACGACCAGACCCTGTTCTGAGGTTATACTTTGTAAACATTTGCCGAGGGGGTATATGTCTTTTTCTGGACGAATATCGGACGAATTCTTGGAATGAATCAAAGCTGGGGAGCGCGGTAAACCCGCGCCTTGCATCATCCATGATCCATGTCGAGCAGCTTACCAAGTCGTTTCGGGACCTGCGCCGCGGGCAGGTGCTGGCCGTCGATGGCGTCAGCTTCGACGCGCGGCCGGGCGAGGTTTTCGGCTTGCTCGGGCCCAACGGGGCGGGCAAGACGACGATCATGCGCATCCTGTGCACGGTGCTGCGGCCGACGGGCGGGACGGCGACCGTCGCCGGGCACGACGTCGCCACCGCGCCGGAGCGCGTCCGCCAGCACATCGGCTTTCTGTCCGCCAACACCGCCATCTACGACCGCATGACGGCCTGGGAGCTGGTCGAGTACTTTGCCCGGCTCTATGGCCTGGAAGGGGACCGACTGAAACAGCGCATGGAGGAGGTGTTCGCCGCCCTGCAGATGAACGCTTTCCGCGACCTGCTGGGCGCCAAGATGAGCACGGGCATGCGGCAGAAAGTGTCGATCGCCCGCACGATCGTGCATGATCCGCCGGTGCTGATCTTCGACGAGCCGACGGCGGGGCTGGATGTCCTGGTTGGCCGCGCGGTCCTGGACAATATCAAGAAGCTGCGCGATCAGGGCAAGTGCATCCTGTTCTCCACGCACATCATGCGCGAGGTGGAAAAGCTGTGCGACCGCGTGGCCATCATCTCCAGGGGCCAGATCCAGGCCTGTGGCACGCTCGCCGAGTTACGTGAGCGCTTCGGCGAAAATGACGTCGAAGAGCTGTTCTTTCGGCTCGTTGGCTAGCCGAAAGGGTGTCACATTTCGCGCTCGCACCGGGCACGAAACAAGAACACACTTCGACGACCCTGGCTTGCAATTAATTTCCTCGGCCTGTAATGTTGCGGCCGTCTCTGGCAGGCTCGTCCGCACGGATGCGGCTCGAGCGTCGAAGGACGACCCAATCTTCCTTCCCTCCCGAGACCGGACCAGGGATGGGCCAACGTCATTGCCACGACGGCAACTGGCCCGCAGCTCACGCAGCCTGCCGGTCCGCTGCAATCTCGCCAATCATGGTCACGCAAGGACGCGGACATGCAATGTCTTTTCCCGCGCTGCTCGATTCGGGCCATCATCCTGATCGCAATGCTCGCCCTGACCGTCCGGGCCAATCCGCCGGCAGGCGATCCGGACCAGGGCTTGCAGAACACGCTCCTGGTGCAGCGGGCGCTGGAGCAGGCCCGCTTGCAACTCTTCGAGAAGGGCGACTCGCGCAAGGCCGTCGAGATCCTTGAGGAGCATTTGCCGCGCATCAACGGCAACGCCACGTACCTGAAACTGCTGCGCGACGCCTATCGCAGCTATATCAAGGACCTGTTGCTCGTCCGCCAGGGCGGCGCGGCGCGCAAGTATCTCGAGCGCCTCTCCATTCTCGATCGCAGTGCGGTGGACGATCCGTCGCTGAAAATTGCAGGCGCCGCGGACAAGGTTCAACCAGCCCGAGCGGCCACGGTGCGCGCCAAGATCGATGACGATCCCTTCGACCCCGTGCATCGTCTCGCATCGAGCACGACCTCGGAGGAAGCCACGTCCGGCGAACAGGCCCGTCAGTACCTCTCGCGTGCCGAGACGGAGTTCGCACAACGGCGTTACTCCCAGGCCAAGTCGCTTTACGAGATGGCGCATCGGACCGATCAGCGCGTGACATCCGACAGCCGGCAGCGCTGGGGCTACTGCAAATTGAATCACGTGGTCGAGCAGCTGAAGCAGCCGGAATTGCCGACGACTTCATTGACGTCGTTGCAGCAAGAAGTGCGGCTGGCGATGGAGATGTCGCCCGGATTGACCGACACGGGCAAATGGCTGCTGCGCGAGATCGATCGCCGCGGTCGGACGGCCGGGGACGCGGCACTCGCCGGCAATGGCAAGATGGCCATCCGCCACCTGGGTCGCAACGCCCAGGGCTGGCAGGTGTCCGAGACGGCTCGCTTCCGCATCCTGCACAACCAGAACGCCGAACTGGTGGAGAAGGTGGCCGCAATCGCCGAGCGCACTGCCGACGACATGCAACGCAAGTGGTTCGGCAACGACGCGGCGGCCTGGAATCCGAAATGCGACCTGGTGCTGCATGCCACGGCAAGCGATTACACGCGTCTCACGGGAGTTGCCGGTCATTCGCCGGGTCATTCGCGTATGGAGATCGACACCGGCGGCCGCGTCGTCGGTCGGCGCATGGACCTGCGCTGCGACATGCCGACCATGCTCGAGGCCGTGCTGCCGCACGAGACGACGCACGTGGTCCTGGCCGGGCAATTCGGCCGGCATCACGTGCCGCGCTGGGCGGACGAGGGCATGGCCGTCCTCTCCGAGCCGCGCGACAAGGTCGAGCAGCATCGCCGCAACCTGGTCAAGAATCAGCGTGAACTCTTCCCGGTCCGCGACCTGATGAACCTGCAAGAGTATCCGCAACCGCGGCGCATCACCGCGTTCTATGCCCAGAGCGTGGTGCTGGTCGATTACCTGTGCCAGCAACGCGGCCCGCAAGTCTTCGCCGCCTTTCTCCGCGACGGCCTCGACCACGGCTACGAGGCCGCTTTGCAAAAGCACTACGGCTATCGGGGCTTCAACGATCTGCAAACGCTCTGGGACCAGCAACTCCGCGCCGAGATCGAACGCGCGGGCGCGGTCGCGGCCCGCCAGTGACAGAGCGAGCATGGCCATGCGAAACCGTGGGCATGCAATAAGGGTCCTCGACAAGCCAGCTGCTCATCGCTACGAAATCACCATGAAGATCGAAGTGCTGGCGGATCCGGAGTCGGTGGCCCGGCGCGGCGCGGCCCTGGTGGCGGCTGCAGCGCGCGCGGCGGTGGCCGAGCGCGGACAGTTCCTGTTCGCCGTCAGCGGCGGGCACACACCCTGGCAGATGCTCCGCTTCCTCGCCGGCGAGGACATGCCCTGGAGCAAGACGCACGTCTTCCAGGTTGATGAGCGCGTAGCTCCGCCGGGCGACCCAGACCGCAACTGGACTCATTTGCGCGAAAGTCTGCTGGTCAACGCCCCGCTGCCCACAAACAGTCTCCACGCCATGCCGGTGGAAGACGACGACCTCGAGACCGCGGCGAAACGCTACGCTGCCGTTCTCGTCGCACTCGCCGGGACCCCGCCGACGCTTGATCTCGTTCACCTGGGCCTCGGCCCGGACGGGCATACGGCCTCGCTGGTGCCGGATGATCCGGTGCTTGACATGACTGCTGCCGACGTCGGCTTGACGGGAATCTACATGGGCCGGCGGCGAATGACGCTGACCTTTCCCGTGCTCGATCGCGCCCGCGCAATCCTGTGGCTGACGACCGGCACGGACAAGGCGGACATGCTGAGGCGGTTGCGCGACGGGGATCGCACGATCCCAGCGGGGCGCGTGAACGGCGCAAGGGCCACGCTAATCTGCGATGCTGCTGCAGCAGGGACGTGAGCGATCGCGCGAGCTGCCATCAGGGCGTATCGGGCAGATGATAGCGAGCGACAACGACGGTGACGTTGTCGCGGCCGCCAGCTTCCAGGGCGAGGTCCACGAGGCGGCGGCATGCAGCTTCGGCGGATTCCTTGAGAGCGAAGACCGAGGCAATGATGTCGTCCCGCACCATATCCGTCAGGCCGTCGCTGCAGAGCAACAGATAATCGCCGCTGGCCAGTTCGTAGCGGTCAATGTCCGGCTCGACATTGCACTGGTTGGCGCCCAGGGATTGCATCAGCACGTGCCGCAACCGGTTACGAGCGACCTGCTCCGGGGCAATCTCGCCACGGTCGGCCATGGCCTGTGCCAGCGTGTGATCGCGTGTGAGTTGCCGGAGCGCGCCGTCGTGGAACAAGTACGCACGCGAGTCGCCGAGGTGTGCCACGTAAAGGTCGGCACCCATGCTCCAGGCGAGCGTCATGGTGGTGGCCATGTTGCGCAGGTCCGGGTCCGCCTGGGCTTCCTCGGCCAGAACGGTGCTGATCTGCTGATAGCGTTCACCGGCGCGGCGCATGATCTCCGTTGTCAACTCGCTGTCCGGCAACATGATCCAGTCGGGAATGCTGACGGCGAGATTGAAGAGGGTCTGGATGGCTAACCGGCTGGCCACCTCACCGCCGGCCGAGCCGCCCACGCCGTCGGCCACCACCATGCCGTAGCCGACTTCGGCGGCTTGTGCCGGCACGGTTCCCGCGGGCAGGTTCGTGATCAGACTGTCGATGGCACGGCTGAAACGGACGACCAGAAAGTGATCCTCATTGTTGGCGCGGACCCTGCCGACGTCGGACAGGCCAGCCAGCTCGACCCGCACCAGCGAAGAATATGGCCTGGGCCGTTCCGCTCCCGGGGGCTTCAGCAAGGGCATGTCCACCGTGTCGCGCTCGTGGAGGTTTTTCATGTCTGGGCTCCTGTTGTCAACCGCCAGCGAGAGATTGCAGTCGCGAATCGCCAGTTCTCAGCGAAACACGTCGTGGCATTTGGTGCACGTTGTTGCCAGCTTGTCGGACGCCGCGGAAATTCCCTTGCCCGAGTTGATCGCCTGGACCAGGTTAAGAGAGTTCTTGTGCATCTGCTTGCTTAGTTCCAGCCAGGCCTTCTTCGTCTTGGCGCCCTCATCCTGCTCGGGAAGATAGGAGTGCGTGAGATAGGCGATGGCGAGCGTCTTGTAGGCCACCACCAGGGCCTTGTCCTTTTCAGCGCCGGGCAGTTCGCCCTTGATCTCGCCCAGCGCTTCCAGGTCTTTCTCCAGTCCAAAACCGCCGACCTGCGTCGAGGAGAAGGCCCGCATCAGGTATTCAAGCTTGAGGTGCTTGTTGAAGGCTACAGGACCGGCTTCGCCGCCGCCCTTGGTTTTCCTGAGCGTGTCGGCGAGATCCTTGTGGCCCTTGCCGGTATCAATGGCGGCAATCAACTTCAGGGCCGTGTCGCGCCGGGCCGCGTTCTTCTCCTGGCCGATCTGGGAATAAACGGCAATCAAGAGCGCAGCGGCCTTGGCCTTGCGTGCGTTCTTTTCGATGAGCTTCGCCTTGGCCAGCGTCTTCTGGATGAAGGCGACGTCCTGATCGATGAGCTTGTCCACCATGGCCGACGGAATCGATCCGGCCGGCTCTTCCTTGGCCGGCAACAATGCCGCGACGATCAAGAGCGCCACAGCCGTAAGGGTTACATGACGCGTCCTCATGTATGTCTCCTGAGAGAGAATGGTCATCGGCAATCATCATACGCCAAAGGTGGACGAGAACAAGTTGCGGCGGTATCTTCAAACCTCGACGCCTCGAATCCATCTCCAACGCTGCCAACGCTGAGGAAACCATGCGCCGCCGAAACTTCTTCCTGCTGACGCTGCTGGCTCTTCTGCTATTGCCGTTCGGGACCGTCGGTTGCGGGAAGGGCAAGCTCAAGGTCGGCTTCGTCAGCAACAACTCCGCCGAGTTCTGGACGATTGCCGAGGCCGGCGCCAACAAGGCGGCCAGGGAACTAGACGTGGAATGCTTGTTCCTCCGTCCGCCCAACGGCACCGCCGCCGAGCAGAAGAACATCATCGAGGACCTGCTCACCCAGGACGTGAAGGCCATCGCCATCAGCGTCAACGATCCCGAGAATCAGAAGAGCTACTTGAATGAGATCGCCGCCAGGGTGCCGCTTATCACCCAGGACAACGACGCGCCGGACTCCAGGCGGCTTTGCTATATCGGCACAGACAACTACGAGGCCGGCAAGGAGGTGGGCAAGCTCGTCAAGCAAGTCATGCCGAAGGGAGGCAAGATCGCCATTTTCGTCGGCCGGCCCGATGCTCTCAACGCTCAGGAGCGGCGGCAAGGGGTGCTCGACGAACTGGCCGGCACGAAGGACGCCAAGGGCCCGGAAAAGTTCGGCAAGTACACGCTCCATCATCCGCCGGCGTACTTCGACTACGTCGATCAAGCCAAATGCAAGGAGCAGGCCGCCGACGCCTTGACACAGCTCCAGAACGAGGAAAATGTCTGTCTCATCGGCCTGTGGCAATACAATCCGCCGGCGATCTACCAGGCCGTCAAGCAGGCAGGCAAGCTCGGCAAGGTCAAGATCGTCGGCTTCGACGAGCACGACACAACGTTGCTCGAAATCAAGGCCGGCAATATCTACGGCACTGTGGTCCAGAACCCTTACGAGTTCGGCTATCAATCCGTCAAGATCATGACCGCGCTTGCCAGGGGCGATCGCTCGGTCCTGCCCAAGAACGGCATCTGGCACATCCCGCACCGCGTCTTCAAGCAAGACAACGTCGAGCCTTTCCACAACGAATTGCGCAAGCTGCTGGGCAAGTAGCAAGACGGGACAAAGTCGCGTTCAATTGCTGCTGAAATCCGGCGGAAACTTTCGCTGCGCGACCTTGGTAGGAGGTGCCGGCGCCTCGGGCGGCTCATTCGTTTCCAGGCAATGCAGCAAGTGCCGGCATCGCTCCTCGACATTCAGTTCCTCGAGCAAGGTTTGCTTCTCGCAAATGTCGAGCGGCAGGACGAAGCTGATGATGTCGCACAGGGCGGAGAGCGAGAGCTGGCCACGGAGCAGTTGCCGGAACTGCTTGAGCACCGCCGGCTGGCCGGCAAACCACGGCGGGACCAGCTTGACGAGCTTGCGGCGCAGGCGCCGCGCAGCATGCTCCTCCGGAAGACAGGCGTCATCCAGTATCTGCACACGTGCTTGCCGGTAGAGCTTGTTGCAGCAGGTCTCCTGATCGATGAGTACACGACTCAGGCCGCGGAGCAGGATGTTGAAGCGGCCTTCCGGCAACGGTTGCTGCGCGACGATGCGGCCCAGGCAGGCCACCGGAAAGATGTCCGGCCTGCCGTCGTAGCACCCTTCCCAGCCCGGCTGCAGCAACGCCATGGCGATGAGGCGGTCGCCGGCCAGGGCATCGGCGGTCATTTGCCGATAGCGCGGCTCGAAAATGTGCAATGGCTGCATGACGTTCGGGAACAGCACCAGGTGCGGTAGGGGAAACAGCCGCGCTGTGCCTGAGAAATTTGCCAGCGGAGTTGGATCGTCGATCATGGTGAATCCCCTGCGTGAGACTCTTCGATCTCGACGAATGCGGCTGGATCCGGCCACGTCGCCGGCGGCGGCGACAATTCGATCGTGGGCAGCAGTTCCTCGGCCGGCTCGACGCCCTTGCGGTTCAGGTCGCCGCCGAGCACATCGCGAAAGCACGCTTCCATCCGACCCCAGAAGTCGGCCACGGCCAGCCCCTTGAAGTGAGTTCCGTAACGCTGCATGTAATCATGAGCGGAACCGTACAGCTTCTCAGCGCCGCGGAGATTGCCATTGCAAAAATGACACAGCCCGACGGCGGCCTGAATCAAGCTCTGATAAAACTTCTTGTCCGGCCCGGAAGTCTCCATCCACAACGATTCCCAGACCTCGTGAGCCTCGAAATAGTCGCGGCGATTGAACAAGACGATCCCCGCCAGATAGCGCGGATCATAGTCATCGGCAGTGGTCATTACACCATTGTACCTGGCATCCTGTCGCTGGTGGACGGCAAAATGCGAGCCCGTTGCGATGTACGACGAGCCAGTCTTTTGTCGGTTCTCACCAAGGGGCAAAAATCTCTTCCCCCGCAGAACTCTCGACTTCGTAAGAATAAGCCCGCGGTTGCAGTTTTTTTCAGAATTTTTCGACCATCCTCCAAACCAAACGGGGATATATTGTGTTGTAATGGTGGCGCCCGCCACCTTCCCCGTTCGGCATTGGAGGCCGTCATGAAAATCGCGATCACCAAACCACTTTTCGCCTGGGACGCCCTGGAGGATTCGCCGTCGCTGCAATCGCTGCGTGTCCTTCTCGAGGC
>Ga0194132_10002969_pt1 | contig 30869 bp, 26 predicted proteins | sample TA2KigOf80mmetaG_FD_148612 | JGI IMG/M metagenome (GOLD analysis project Ga0194132, IMG submission 148612) | Freshwater microbial communities from Lake Tanganyika, Tanzania - TA2015054 Kigoma Offshore 80m | ecosystem: Environmental > Aquatic > Freshwater > Lake | place: Tanzania: Lake...
GTCCTGCGCAATTTGACTCTGGGCTTGTTCGAACTGCAAAAGGATCGCGGCCAAGCCAGCGCCGACTACGTGCCGGGCTGGCAGCGCAAGATGACGGGCACCCAGGCGCTGAAACTGCTCCGCGCCCAAACCATTTAATCGCAGCAGCGACTTGTTCTTTGTTTGTGCGGTAAAGCCGACGATGGCTTAAGGCAACCACGCGGCCATCGCTGGCGGCTCCCAAGCTAAACTGCCGGCGCCAGACCCGACTCAAAACTCTCTGGCGCGCCGGTGTCGCCTTCGGAGCTCACGCTAAGCATTGCCAAATGGCCAAATGCTTCGGGGCATTGTCAGAACTCCAGCTGAAATGGCCATGCTTCGAAAGTCAGCCTGGTTCGCCTTGGCATTGACAAACGTCGATCCGGTCAGGTCTGACATATTGAAGCGCGCCTGAGTCAGATTGCATTGCCCGAAGCCCGTGTTCTTGGCCGAGCGCTCGGTCAGGTTTGCGTTTTGAAAACTGGCCGCGAGGAATTCGGGTCCATCGAGTTTGGCCTGAAAGAACGCGGCTTTATCAAAAATCGCCTGGGCGCAGATTGTATTCCGCAAATTGGCGCGGCTTAGTTCCGCGCCGGTAAAATCGCAACCCGAAAGATGAAGCCCGGAAAGGTTTTGTCCGACAAAACTGACTCCTCTGAGGTCGAGCAAGCTCGGATCCAGCGGTTCGCCCATTTCATCGGCTCGGCGGAATGCTGCGATGATATCTTTGGCAGTTCGTTGACGATCGGCGCCACACCGGTCGCGGCACGTTATGAATGCGCCCAGCCGCGATCGGCGAGGATTTCCTGGCCGGTAACGGCGCGGCTCAGATCACTCGCCAGGAACAATGCGACGCTGGCAATTTCTTCGGGCTGGATGAGTTCCGGAATGCATTGGGATCGTCGAATCAATCTCTTGACTGTAGGCGTCACGAAGTCACGAAGCTGGCGCTCCGTCATGATCCAGCCCGGTGAAATCGCGTTAACCCTGATGCCACGCCGTCCCAGCTCACGCGCCAGCGAGCGCGTGAACCCAAGCACACCGCCTTTCGTCGCGACGTAGGCGGACATCTCCGCGGGCGCAATGTGCCAGGTGATCGACGCCAAATTAATGATCGCGCCGGCGCCGTCGGCCATCCATTTGACGGTCTCGCGGCAGGTGAAGAAGTAAGCGCGCAAATTGCGAGCGAAGAGCTGATCCCAATCTGCGCCGGTCATTTTCGCGAGGGCCATCCGCGGATCAGCGGCGGCGTTATTCACAAGCACATCGATGCGCTTCCTGTTCTTGCCGATCTGATCGATCCAGAGCGCGATCTCATTTTCTTTGATGAGATTGACCGGCTTGAATTGGACCGAAGAGCCGAGCTGTTTTGTCAGTCGCTCTCCCGCGCTGACATCCGTATCGCAGAAGAAAACCCGCGCCTCTTGCTGGTGGAAAGCGCGAACCATGGCAGCCCCGATTCCATTCGCGCCGCCGGTAATCAAGACGTTCCGGTCTTTGAGATCTGGAAAGATGGCCGCAGCGCTCATGAAAATGTTGCCGTTTGGTTGAAAGCGCACCAGCGCTTCCCTGCCCCTGGCGAAAGTCCAATGCCGCGCTTACTTCGATTTGCGCCGGTCTTCAACCATTGTTTTACCCTCGATCTTGTTGTCCTCGAGCGTTACGACTCCAGCGTCCTCTTCAATCCGAATTCCAACGGTTTGCTTTTGTGCGTGAGCAGGCCTCGTATCGCGAATGGTGTTATTTTTGAAAATGAGGTCTCTCGTTTCACCACGCACTCGAATGCCGGCCGCGTCCCCTTTGCCGCCGTTGTTCTCGATCAGATTATGTTCGAGACGATTTCGATGCCCGGCCATTCCTAAAGATTCGTTACGGAAGAAAACGCCGTCTTGCTGGTTTGCTCGCACCTGATTATGTCGCAGAAGATTGTCCGAATCTTTATGCCCGATCGAAATGCCGAAGCGCCCGTTGTTTTCCAGAAGGTTCTTCTCAAAGAGGCCGTGCCGGACACGCCAGCAGAGAAATAGTCCATCCTCACCATTTCCGCGTGCTACACAGTCACGAACGACGGGACGCTGCGAACCACTTCCAGGGTGAATGCCAAGTGAAGCATTGTCCTCGCTCGTGCAACCGATCACATTGACATCATTCGATTGCTGGAAGCTGATGCCATCGCCAAAGTAATTCCGAACCACGCAATTCTGAATGACCGTTCCAAAGCCGCGATACAGGAAAATGCCCGCCCCGCGGCAACCGTTGAGGTGAATGTTCTCGGCTTTATTGCCATCCACGACGAGATCCTCGACGCGAGCCCCCTCCAACTCGTAGCCGCTGATCACTGGAAAGACCGTCGCAGCTTTGGCCTTGTTATTGACCATGCAATCGGCGTTAAGTGGCTTGTCGATTGAGAAGGTGTTTCCGTTTCGCCCCGTGATCCGAGCCACGGTGGTGTGAAAGCCGCCCGAATCCGAATCCCAAATCGCGACCCCGGCGCCGACTTCAAACCCGGCTGGGTCAACCACCGTGATCTGTTCCTCGCCAAAGTCTCCGTCCAAGGCCAACGGCGAAGTCGCGCACTTCGCTTTCCGGAGAATGGTCCCTCCCTGCTTTCCGCGGACTGTGACATGCGAACGCAGGTGCAAGGAATCCTTCATCAGAAATTCGCCTTCGCCAATCTCGACCATCCCGCCGCCAAGATTTGCCACATAATCGACAGCGGCTTGCAGCGCGCGATTGTCTGAACCGACGATGTCCGCATTGCGATGGCCGACGGTGATGCGAGGCAAAGCTTTCATCTTTGAGTGCATGGCACGGGGCAATTGCTCTTCGTCCCGTCGCGGCGAGAAGTCCGGTTTGTCCGACGCTAACGCGCAGAATGGAGACGCTAAGAACAAACCGATGACAAGGGAGGCAGAGAATTTATTCATAGGAAGTATAAGATTTGACCGTCACGATGCCCGATCACCGTAAAAATCAGAGTCATTGGCGTCAAGGTAAACTGCCGCGCCGGCCGGCTTTGCGATTTGCGATTTCTGGTTTTGCCGGACGATCCTGCCCATCGCGCGAGCGCAAATCGTAAATCGGCAATCGCAAATCGGAAATTCCCGGCGCCAGGCTTCCCCCTTCGTTCGTTACAGAAGAAAAAACAGGCGGCGTAAGTGTTGATGAGTTGCCGGACGGCCAAAACCGACAAAGCCCTTCCAAAGCATTCGGCGGAACTTCCACTCCGCATCAAGAATAGAACAGGATCAAAGACCTGAACGAGAGGCTAGGTTCATCCCACATCCAAATTCAACAAATAAGCATTCAACTCTTGCTGCTGTTTTCGTTCGGTATCTTTGAGGGTCTCGATTTCCTGACGCAGTTTTTCCAGCTCGGTTTCCTGTTCATCCAACTTCTTCACATAACGCGTGTAGAGGTCCGACGTCTGGCTGAGCCGCGTCATGTTTTCACGAATGCGAGCTTGCTCCTGTGAAATTTCATTCGTCCGCTGTTCGCGCCGGCTTCGTTCAGCCGTCGTTTGATTGAACCGGTCCCGGAGACTGACAACCTTTTGCAGCGCCTCCTTTACCGCTGGACTGACCTTCTGCGACCTTAAATAGAAAGCGATCACGTCTGAGCTCGAATTGATCAATTGCACGTGCTCGGCCAATTGATTCTCCTCGCGCACGACCAACTTCGCTGTCTTGTCCGGATCCACGTTCACTGGAAATCGATAAACGTCGCGCGTGCGTTCCGCGGCTTCTTTCGGTTCCACGAGCTTCCAGTCCGAACGAAATGGATGTTCGATCAAAATCGTTTTCTTTTTCTGATCACGATTCCGGACGCTGTAGGTCCTCTCCTCAGTCATCTTTCGATTGGCAATCAGCGTGCCTTTCTTGATGCTGACACTGACCAATTCCTGCCGCCCGCTGCCCGTTTGAGGTTCGACCTCCGTTTTCAAATCAAGGGCGTAACTGACAAGCCGTTCCTGTCCCGGCGCGAGGTCTTCAATGCGCGCATCGCCGGCGTATGTTCCCTCCTCGAAGACGGTGATCGGCCCTTGCATGAGATGCAGCGGCGTCGTGTTCTTCAGGCGGAATCCATTCAACGGACGCTTGGCCTGAACATTCTGATTGTAAATCGACACTTTCTCGCCCGCGATTTTCTGACTGACAATCGGCAGCATCGCCGACTGCTGCCGAGCCAAGGTGACGGGAGTTTTGATGCTGTATTGAAATAGCTCGCCGGCTTGCGCTCCTTCAGCGGAAGCCGCGACATCCTTGAAGAAGGCCGTCGGCTTAGCTGCGTCCGCCAGGGCAAGTCCAGCGGCGCCGCCACCAGATCCGAACGACCGGGAACGCGCGAGCGATTGCGCAGGGGCCCCCGTCACCGGATCAACGCCGGCTTTCAGGTCGAGCTTCCGTCGCTGGGCGCTTTCGGCGGGCATTGGACCAGCCGGCGCGTCCGCAACAAGGCCTCGTCCTGCAAAATCGGCGAGTCGGTCACTTTCGACGGCATCGCCGTACACCGGGGGCCGCAGTGACAAATAAAGTTCGGGCTCGACCACGGGCCGCGTTGTGTAGAGCGGCTGATAAAGGTCCATCACAAACGAGATCGGGCGCCCCGAAACAAGCGACAGTTGCACGTTGTTCCAATCCTCGTCGGTGGTGTTCTCAACGATCGCCCAGCCCTGCAAGTAAGGTGGATCTTGCTCGTCGAGCACAAGGCGATAACTTGTCTTCCAGACCGGCGTCTGCGCGATGTAAGCCACGCCTACCTTCCGCTTGCCTTCGCCGTCAAACGTGATCGACACGGTCTTCTTCTGTGTGTCGTGACCGGAGGCGAGGACTTCCAGCGCCTGCTTCAGTTCGGCATTAAGACGTTCGTTCAGCAATTTGATGCGCCGGATTTCCGAGAGCTGAAACGATTGCAAGCCGTCATCCGTCAGCAGGTTTAGGAATTCGACTTCGATTTGCTTATCTTCACCGACCGGCTGCATCTTGCGTTCGACGCCTAGAATCGTTCCTTTGACTTCTCCCGGACGCAGGACTTGCACGGGTTCACCGCGGACCTGGTTGAGCAATTGTCCCAAGCTTGGATTCTGGGTGAGGTCAATGCCAAAGCTCTTGAGGGTCTTCGTCAGCGGATCGCGAGAACCGTAAGCCACAGAAGCAATGCGACCGCCGCCCAAGTCCTGAACAACCATGCTCTTGAGGAGGTCATTGATGTCGTCGGCTTTGAATCGCAGGTCAATCTTGGTTTGGCCTTCGACCTCGCCGTCACGCTGAAAATAGCCGACACCGCTCGAATACAGCACGACCTCTGACAACGGCAACGTGGCCGCGCGGTCGCGGGTCTCGGCTTTTGGATCGGCGGCCCACGCCGTGCTGTCTTGCGTGGAAATCAAGCAGGCTGTCAAACAGAGTAAAGTAATTTGATTCATGACTTCTTCCTTTTTTAATTTCGGTTCCTGACAAAGCTCCCTCTCGGTTTTCTCGATCTTGATCTTGTTCTTGATCATAATCTCACCAAACACAAGCTCCGCTTGAAGCAACAGCAAGATCAAGATCAAGAATTCTGCTCAACCCATTGGGCGGGCATTCGGTTAAGCAGGCGGCACACATCATCGTACAAGGCCCTTCGAGCGCCGCGCTCATTCGGTCCAACTTGGCGTTCATTTACTCAATTCGTGTGGTGAGGTTATTCACGCGTTGTTCAGCAGCCACAAGCTGCGACCTTGCTGAAGCGAATTCGGCAACAGCTTCCTTGAATTCGCCCGTGGCAGGGGAAGACTTTGGCTGCTGCGCAATCGAAGCCTGTTCCCTCTGCCCTTGAACTAAGGTATTCAGTCGCCGCCGCAGGCCGAGTTGATTCACGAAAACCAGAACCGTCATTCCCATCAGGCCAAACGCCACCAAAAACGCGAGCGGTTTCATGCTATTGACTCACCATATCATGGCACACATCTATCAGACGGGAAAGCGGGGAAAATACTCCCAAATGTCCACGTGCCTGACTCGACCACCTTGACGCTTCGCAATCAAAAACCTAGTCTAACCAGGCATGATAACAGAGAGCGAACTGATTTTCGAAGTGCGAGACGATGAAATCGATGGCGGTTACATTGCCCGAGCTCTTGGTTATTCTATCTTCGCCGAGGCTGAGAACCTTAATGATCTTCGGAGGCATGTTCGAGAGGCTGTGGACTGCTATTTTGATGAATCGATGTCTGCGCCAAAGATCATCCGTCTTCACTTCGTCCGCGACGAGGTTATGACGCGATGAAGTTACCGCGCGATGTCTCCGGGAGACAGCTTGGCCGCGCGCTGGGTAAACTAGGATACAGTTCCACACGAACGAGAGGGTCGCATATGCGCTTCACGACCCAAAAGGAAGGCGAGCATCATATCACGATACCCGATCACAGCCCGTTAAAAGCCGGAACGCTTCATGGAATCCTGAAAGATATCGCGTTCCATCACCACATGAGTCTTGAGGACCTGATCCATCTTCTCGAGATTTGAGCGCGACGCCAACATAGACACACGTTGTTCCGCCGCCTCAACCGCCCAAATCAGCGTCCGTTACCGCTCCGAGGTGCGCCGAATTCACCAGCTTGGCATACTTCGCCAAAACCCCGCGGGTGTAACGCGGTTTGGGCGCGCGCCATTTCGCCAGTCGGGTTTTGATCTCTTTCGCCGGAATATCGAGATTCAATTGTCGTTTCTCCGCGTCGATTGTAATCGGATCGCCATTCCTGACGATCGCGATTGGTCCGCCCACGTATGCTTCGGGTGTGATATGGCCAACCACGAACCCGTGGCTTCCGCCCGAAAATCGTCCGTCTGTGATCAACGCGACCTCTTTGCCCAGCCCTTTGCCCATAATGGCTGAAGTTGGGGAAAGCATTTCCCGCATGCCGGGACCACCTTTGGGTCCCTCAGATCGGATGACAACAACATCGCCCTTAATGACTGTCCCATCGAGAATCGCGGTCAGCGCTTTTTCTTCAGATTCGAACACACGGGCGCGGCCAGTGAAACGCAGACCTTCCTTGCCGCTGATTTTCGCGACCGCTCCCGTCGGCGCCAGATTACCGTAGAGAATCACTAAATGGCTGTCCTTCTTTATTGGATTGTCGAAGCCACGAACCACATCCTGCCCGGCGGGATATGGCTTTGCCGCGGCGAGGTTCTCCGCGATCGTTTTGCCAGTCACAGTCAGGCAATCGCCGTGCAACAATCCTTTATCCAACAACATTTTCATGAGCGGCGTGAGTCCACCAATCTTGACTAACTCCGCCATGACGTACTTGCCGCTCGGTTTCAAATCAGCCAGCACGGGAACGCGCTTTCCAATTCGGGTGAAGTCATCAATCGTCAATTTCACACCTGTCGTGTGCGCCATCGCCAGCAGATGCAAAACCGCGTTCGTCGATCCGCCCAACGCAATAACCACGGTAATCGCATTCTCAAACGCTTTCTTGGTCATGATGTCGCGCGGTCGAATTCCAAGCTTCATCAAATTCATCACCGCCGCGCCCGCACGATGACAATCTTCGCTCTTCTCCTTCGACACAGCAGCTTGCGCAGAACTGTTGGGTAAACTCATGCCGAGCGCTTCAATCGCCGACGCCATCGTATTGGCTGTGTACATACCGCCGCAAGAACCAGCGCCGGGAATCGCCACAGCTTCCAAGTCGGAAAGTTCCTGGTCGCTCATCCGTCCGTTCGCGTGCTTGCCGACCGCTTCGAACACCGACACGACATCCACCGGCTTATCCTGAAAGCAACCCGGCAGGATTGTCCCGCCGTAAACGAACACCGACGGGCGGTTCAACCGTGCTAAGCCCATCACGCACCCCGGCATGTTTTTATCGCACCCGCCAATCGCGACCAATCCATCCATGCCTTCGCAGCCTGCGACGGTCTCAATGGAGTCGGCGATTACTTCACGCGAGACCAATGAATACTTCATTCCCTCGGTCCCCATCGAAATTCCGTCTGAGATCGTGATCGTGTTGAAAACGACCGCTTTGCCTCCCGCTTCATTAATCCCTTGAGCGACCTGAACGGCGAGCTGGTCGATATGCATATTGCATGGCGTGACCATGCTCCAGGTCGAAGCAACGCCAATCTGCGATTTCTGAAAATCTTCGCGTTGAAATCCGACCGCGTGCAGCATGGCCCGGCTGGCCGCGCGTTCGGCGCCATCAACGACAATCGCGGAATGCGCGCGTTCAAGGGATTGTGATTGGCTGGGGCGTTTTCCGGAGCGTTTCGTAGCAACTGTTTTCATATTGGGCCGGTAACTCTCACTGAAAAGCGCGTGACTGGCAAGACTCGACGTTTCTCTCGAGCGCGATTAAAACTGGCGATCAGGGGAACGCAGCATTTACGCTGTAGAAACGTGCGGAGTCGGCACTCCGTGCTTCCTAATTTAATTTAGTGATTAGTGTAGTGAGAATTGCCACATACAACCTGTTGCTGGCCGCCACCGTTCTAACGGCTGGGCTTTGCTTTGCGCAATTCCAACCGCGATCAGCTTCAAGTCCGCGCGACGCCGGACCCGGCAAACTTATCCGTATCGAAGGCGGAACAGTGATCAACGAGGACACGGTTCGCACCGCTCGCGAAACCGTTTCCCACAGCACTGACACACCTTTGTGGACCAATCCTCCCAGCTTCGACCAGGACGTGTTCACGTTTGCGCGGGTCATCTTTCAATCAGATCACAATGCTGCCGCTCGCCAGGGTTTCGGACGCCGTCTGGGTTGGTGGGTGGACTATCCCGGCGCGGATTTGAACCTCTCGTATCGCTTGCAACAATTGACCTCGATCCGGACCGATCCGGACGCCCGCGTGCTGCCGAATCGTTCTTGGACCGAACTGCCCATGGACCACCCGATCTTTCACTGCGTCTTCGATCTGCAATGCCCGATGTGCCGGCCGCGCGTGCCGACGATGCAATTCTGGAACGAGGACCATGACCCAAACGACCTGCAATCGCCGCCGCAGCGGGTTTCCCGCGGCGAGGGCTGGGAGGAGATGCATGTTCGCGCCATGCTCGATGACGCAGGACGCATTATGATCCTGGCGATCCACAACAGCGACGTCAGCGATGGCTGGGAACGCGAAGGCGAAAACGACACCTATTTCAACCGTTACTCCGAGACGATCGCTTATCCGCTCGGCATCAACATTGTCTTTTATTTAATGACGCACTGATGGATCGTAACTTACATCGGATAAGACCGTCTATCACTTGATTGGCGGCTTCGAGTTTTGATGTGCATACATCGTTGCGTCTGATTTCTCAACGACGACCCGCAATGAAATTCGGATTTCAGAGCTAGGATTTCGGATTTACCCTTTGTTCATGAGCGAAGAAGAATTCCTCGCTGCATTGACCGGCAGCGATTCCGATCTGCGGCTGGCTGTGGAAGCCCTGCAATCGACCGGCCAGCCTTTCTGTCTCATCGGCGGCTTGGCGGTTAATCATTACGTCGAACCTGTGGTGACTCTGGACGCCGACTTTGCCATCAGCGCGAATCTAGGAGTCGCGGAGGCCCTCGTCACCCGCGGCTTTCAAGTGCAGGAATTTCCGCACTCGATCAACGCGCAGTTGCCCGGCAGCCGTCTACGGCTGCAAATCACGATCAACTCGCGTTATGCCGCGTTTCCTGCCCGCGCCGTGCCGGGCAAAGTGCTGGGACATCAACTGCCAGTAGCGCAGCTGGAGGACCTCGTTCAGGGAAAACTTTGGGCGGCCACGGACCTGGACCGTCGCGCCAGCAAACGACAGAAGGACAAGCTGGACCTTACGCGTCTCTGCGAGGCGTACCCGAATGTCATTTCAGCAGTCCCGGTTGGGCTCATTCCCGAAGTGGATGCAATGCGCGACGCGAGGTCATGAAAGTCTCGAAGACCGAACGCACAATTAATCCTTAAAGCGGCGATTGAACTGAACAGGAGCTAATGGAGGAAAAGAGAGAAAGACCACCGACTGCAAAGGGTAATGCTACGGCTTATTGACTTCGGCTGAGGAGGCGGCGGCTGCCTTTTGATAGATCATAGCGAGCTCAATCATCAATGGTTCGAGCTGGCGATAGTAATCATCCTCGGACAATTGTCCTTTGGATTCGCGAAGTTTGGCGAGGGACAATTCCAATTGATCGCGCCGGCTCCGCAAGGCGGGGGATAACTCGCGCTCTTGCTGGCTGCGAAGCAAATGAAACTGGTGCGCGCGCAAGCCGTCGGCCGCGACGCCCTCAGAAGATTTCTTCACGGCGCGGACACCCCGAAACCAATCAGCCGGTGTGCCTCGTCCGTCCCCGTTATCGTCCAAGAGCGGATGTTCCGTCGCCAGGCGGCCCTCGGTCTTATAGAAGTCAGCGACGCGGTACGCGGCCGTCAGGAAGGCTTCGAGAAGCGACGTTTGTCCATCCTTGTCCAGGTCCGCTTCGGGATCGATGATCGCTTCAGAAATGAATTGTCCGAACCGCGCGTAATTCTGTTCGTGACCGCTTTTGGTCGCGGTAAGCACGATGCGTCCGGGCGCGGAAAGTTTGTTGAGAAACGGGCCGCTCGACGAGGTGCAATTAATCAGAATGAGAGGGCGACGGAAGGGTTGAAGCCAACTGGCAAGTTCAGCTGCCGACACGTCTGGGCCGCGGAGATTGTACTTGGCCTCTTTTCCGTCGTAGGTCCCATGACCAATTAAGACCAACCAAAGCTCGTTCTCCGATTCCTTTGGCGCGTCGAGCAATGCTTGCTTCAGTTGCTGGTAATCCGTCCCTTGCGTTTGATTTGTTAAACCTATCGTGACGGCGGAGGCGCCGGTCTCACGACAGGCTTTCTCCCAATGCTGAGCCCATTCCGCGAACTTTTCGCCGTAAGCCTCTTCACCGGGTGCGCCAACGAGCACGATTACAGCGGGCGGATTATTTGTCATGGCGGGGACCGGTTCAGCGCGAAGAGTAACCAGCGCCGCCAGGAGCAAACCAAGGAGGCAACGGTTTAATTGCACGAACTCCTTTCCGTGAACCCGTGGGAACGCTCGACGTCCCACTTTCTACTTTCAATGCGCGTTCCATGTTGAAGGTCGAGGCACCCCAAGGTAGGGCTGCGGTGCTCCGCAGCCTGCGAACAGTAATCGAGGCGGCGCAGCAACGCCGCCGTACCGACGGAATGGTTCATGGGCGCAGCGAAACGCATTTGCGGATGGCAATCGCTCCGGCTGAAGCCGGGACTACATGCCACCGTTTTCTGATTCGTCATCGGTTGGTTCATTAACGCTCAGGCCAAGCCTTTCCAGCGTCGCAAGCCCCATTCTGCGATAAAGCAAGCCAAGGCAAAAAGAAAAACGACTGGGGTGTGCCAGAGGGGAAAAGACCAGCTCTCGGTGACAGGAACGGATCGCTTCGGAAGGCTGCGCGCAAAATCAGCCAGGTTATTCGTCGAGACTATTTCACCCCGCGTCTGCTGCGCGATCTTTTCGAGAAGGGCCCGATTGGGTTTCAGAGAGCGAAATTCTTCGGCAGCGGGATTGGAGGTCCAGCCTGATTCCGTGCGGCCAACCTCGATTCCGGAGGCATCAGTCACAACAGCTTCAGCCTGATAAGCGCCGGTTTCCCGTGGTATATAGGTGGTGTGATAGAGCCCGGGCTCGCTGAGAGCTGGTTCAGCTTGTACGCGCACGGTGTTCTGGTTCGTCGAAAGACCGGGAGATTTTGCGCCGTCCGGTTTTCCAATCACCGTCTTCACTTCAAGATGAACCGACGCATTGTCCAACGGTTGGAATTTTTTGTCGCGCACGCGCAATTGCAAGAGGAGCGATTGATTGGCATCGGCTTGTTCTTCGGCCTGCAATTCCAGCCGCTGCGGCACATCCGCGATGAGCCAGCGGACCACTTGCCGCCAGCCCTTCGCCAAGTCGCGCTGCAACGCTTCCTCTCGAAGGCTGCCTTTCCAGAAATCGCCAATCAGCATAGCGGCCGTCCGTCCGTGGCCGAAGCGTTGCACAACCAACGCGGGAAGATGAGCATCGGCCCCATCGCGCACCGTCGCGATAACACTGGCGCCGGGTTTAATATCGCGGACACGATTCAATACTTGGAATGCAGGCTTTTCTTCGAGTCGCGTGCGTTCTTCGGCTTCGTTCAACCGCAGACGAGCCCAGGGTTGCAACCAGCCTTCGCGACTCAGGTCGAGGCGCAGGTTCGCAGGAGGAGTCGTTTCTCGGACGCGATCCAGGTAAACCGGCATCATATCACCAATTGGCGACCGGTCGTACTTGCCTTCGTGAAATGATTCTTGCCCTCCCAACATGAGCAATCCACCGCCGCGCTCGGAAACAAACTTTTGCAACAGGACCATTTGCTCGTGAGTGAAGAACTCCGCTTCGAGGTCATCGAGGATGATGGCTTCGAAGTCATAAAGTTCCTCGGGCGTCTTGGGAAAACCGCCCCGCAGTTCGGTGTCATCGCGGATATTCAGGCGGACCAGGACCGGTTGATCGTATCGCTCTGTGTCCTCAGTCTTTTTGTCGAACCCGCGAAAGAGCGGATTGCTCGATTCGCTGCTGCGTCCGCGGAAGTCGAATTTGGGTTCGCGCTTGGCGATCCGAATCAACCCGACAAGTTGCGTTTGCTCATCTTCAGCAATCGCGCGATTTAGGAATTTATATTCCCAATTGGGCCGCCCAGTTACATAAAGGACGCGGTGGGGTCCTTTCCCGCGGTCAACCACCAGGACGCGGCTGTTATTGGCCAACGTCGCCTCGGTGGAAGCCTGTGGATTATTAAATTGAGACAGTTCATCCCGGGCGGAAACTCGGAAGCTATAGAATGAAATGCCGGTTTTCTCTGGCCGAAATTGAAAGCGAAAGCTGAGAATTTCGTCCTCCTTTGAAACTCGATCACTTTGTTCTTCGACCTTCTTACCGGTGTGATCGAATAGCTGTCCCACAAGGCTAGCGCCCGTATAGCCGCTGGCGAGGACAGTCGCGTGAATCGTCACCGGCGCGTCCTCGAAGGAAGTCTGGCTGACCGTGACGTTTTGCAACGCGAGGTCTTTCGATGTTTGATCGCTTCCGATTACCACCGGGTAGATAGGCGGCAAGCCAGTCAGGTCTGGCAAACCGGACGGAGTATCGGTCGCATTGCCGTCGGTAAAAAGCAGAATGCCCGCGAAGGGCCGCCCCCGGTAACGTTCGGCTAATGTCTTAAGAGAGGCCGCGAGAGATGAGGCGCGCGCATCAAAACTCAATTCTCCGAAGTCTTTGGCTTGTTGCAGGCGGACATCGAAGAGATAACGTCTGACATCAAAGACTTCGCCGAGTTGGCGTTGCCATTCCGCTTCCGCGTCGGTGAGCAAAGCGCGCAACGCGGCGCCGCGAGTCGTCGACTGATCGCGGTCACGGATTTGCATTCCCTGGCTGTTATCAGCAACTATGGCAAAAACGTTCGCGCCTGGCCGGGCCCGGTTATTTGTCCAGAGTGGCTCTAGCAAACAGGCCGCCAGCGCCAGCAAGCCTAGGGCCTTGAGAAAAGCCGGGACGAACGGACGGCTTCCCGTGCGGGAGGCTTGTCGGAATCCCCAAAACAATATAAAAAGGGCCAGGCCAAGCAAGCAAGCCGCTGGCAGAATCCATTCACGACCGGAAAACAAAAGTGTCGCCATCCGCTTTACTCGCTAGTCCCGAGCTTTTCATAATAGCGCTTGACCAACTCGGAGAATTTCTTCGGGACGGGATCCCGGTCAATCGGAACCAGCGAATCATTCGATTCACGCTTGGCCAATTCCTCGCTAATACGGGTCCGCACCTCGGCGAGCGGCGCCACAATCTCGGACTTCACTAAGGGCCATTGAGGTTCTTTACTATGGCGCTTGAACTCGGCGCGCATGGTGCGAGCGCGTTCGCGGGCTTCAGCGATGCGATTTCGCAACTCCGGCAAGCCAACCATCTCTTCCACATCGCGGAGGCGGTCGGACCAATCGACGTAGTTTTCGCCGGTCAACGGCCCAGTGACGCCACCGCCACCGCCGGTTCCGCCTTGCTGAGCATCGAAGAATCTTCGCGGTCCATTTGGGTTTCCGCCCCCACGACCGGAACCGGGCTGGTTCTGATTTTGTTGATTGGCGTTTTGGGCTTGCCCTCGGCCTTGTCCCTGGCCACGGCCCTGGCCTTGACCTTGATTTTGATTTTGATTTTGGGCCTGCGCCTCGGGAGGTTGCTGGCCTTGACCAGCCTGTGCCTGTTGTTGTTGACCTTGACCTTGACCTTGACCCGGTTGATCGCCGTTCTGATTTTGTGAGTTCTGAGCGGATTGGTTCTGTTCCTGGTTTGGTTGTCCCTGGCCTTGGCCTTGGCCTCGATTCTGGTTTTGAGAGTTTTGAGCGGATTGATTGGATCGATTGCCAGGTTGCGCTCCCGGTTGGCGGCCAGAGTTCTGTTGGTCAGCATTGTTCTGCGCCTGCGCATTTCGATCACTCGGTTGACTGCCACTCTGAGATTGGCCTTCTTGACCTTGCCCGTTTTGGGCTTGAGGATTCTGGCGCTCGCCGTTCTGGCCTTGTGATCCCTCAGCGGCCGCGCGTGGCTGGCTCTGCTGGCCATCTTGGTTGGAAGCGCGCGCGCCTGATTGTGCATTGGAATCCGGGTTTTGCGCTTCGCTTCCTCCCTGGTTTCCCTGAGCTTGGTCGATTTCATTCTCCAATTGTTGAGTCAACTCGTCGAGCTGGCTTCGGGCTAGTCGCAATGCTTCGGCTTCATCGCCCAAAACGCTTTCCGCCGCTTTTTCCACGCCGCGCTTGAGTTCGTCAATGCCGGCCCGGGCTTGTTGTTCGAGTTCGCCGGCTTGAGGGACAAACCCGCGCCGCAACAATTCGGCCGTATTAGTTAAGGAGTTATTAATGCGGCCTTCGTCGGTTTTCCGAATCGTGTCGTACAGCTGTTTGGAAAGGAGAGGCTCGGCATTTTCCGCTTGCTCGGTTACGCGGCGCATATTCGTGAGCAAATTGGTCAACCCGCTCTTTTGCCCAACGAGTTTGTCGGCCAGCTCATTCCGTTGCGGAGAATCGCTTAGGGACTTGCGTTCGGATTGGGCTAGCGTCTCGATCTTCTTGGCCAGGTCTTCCTCTTGCTGCGCCAGTTGGCGGGCATCGGAACGCATCTGTTGCATTTCGTCGGCAAACTGGCTCGACGTCTTCTTTCGAAAATTCTCGCGCATCTGCTGCAAATCGCGCTGGGCGCGCGTGCCGGAGGCCAGCGCCTGAGACGCGGCTTCGCGTTCGAGCGCATCAGCGGCTTGGCGGACGTCCGAACGGGTCTGTTCAAGCTGCTGTCGCGCCTCGGTCATCTGCTCCTGATTCTCCGAGCGACTCATGCGCTGCTGAAGTTCATCGATGTCGGCCAGAATTTCACGCTGGTCGTCACGGAGCCGTTTGAGTTGTTTGCGGATCGCGTCGCGTTCCTCTTCGGTTTTGGCTTCTTGCAACGCGGTCTGGAGTTCTTTGAGGCGGTCGTTGAGATTTTCCTGGCGCTGGGCCAATTCTTTCAGGCGGTTCAGCACTTGCAACTGCTCGCGTTGTTCCGGGTTCTGCTGGTTCTGGGACAATGCCTGGCGCTGAGTTTCGTAGCGGTTCTCAGATTGCTTGAGTTCGAGTTGATCCAATTGTTGCTGGGCGCGCTGTTGTCCGCTCCGGCTGCTGCTGCCTCGTTGACCTCGGGTCACTTCAAATTCCCGCGCCTGCAATTTGAGCAAAGCCTGGTAGGCGGATTGTTCCGCGGCGAGTGCAGAGGAGAGAGGTTTGATCGCATTACCGTCCGCAGCTTCCTTTAACTGTTTGGCCGCCTTTTCCATCTCTTTAACGGCCGTTTCGATCAATGGTTTGAGCCGTTCGTCCTCGGTTTGCTCCTGCAATTCCTGAGCTTGTTCCAACGCTTTCTCCTGGGACTCCTCGATGACCTGCACATCCTTTTTGTAGTTCGTCGACGGCTTGGCTTTCGTTTCCTTGCGCTGGACGTTCCAAGTGGCGCTGATGATTTGCTTCTGGAGTTCGGCGAGCTTTTCACTTTCGCTCTGCTGACCTTGTCCCTGTTGTTGCATCTGCTCGCCTTGGGGCGCTTGCTGACCTTCGCGGAAGATTTCCTCGAAATGACGAACCTCAGCGAAATACATTTCGCTCGAGGACCGGCGGACTTGGCCATCCGGACCGAGGTCTTCGGCCCAGGCAAAATAGGTGACGAGTTCGTCCGGTTTGGCCGACATTTCTTCCAAAGCCAGGAGATGGCTCAATTCACGTTTCTCGTGAGCTTTGCTGGCGTTGCCGAGTTCGATGAATTTGGTTTCGTGCCCAGCGAGGGTGTAACCGAGGCCATACGCTCGGAGGCCAAAATCGTCAGACGCCTGGGCCTGAAGGCTGAGTTCTTCTAACGGTGAAACACGCTGGTCCTGGCGTGGGAAAGTAATTTTCAACTCGGCCAGCTTGTTGGGCAGCACATTGATGACAATATCCGAAGGCGCCTTGTTGGTCCGACCGGCGTCATCGACAAGCTGGAGTTCATAATGCTTGCTTTCCTCGAGCGTGAGATTGGCCAGGTAAAGGTTTGATTTCGTCTTATCCACGGTCAACGGCAACACCGATTTGTCCTTGGCGATCAGCTTGGCTGATGAAACGGGTTTATTCAGGTGAAAGGAAAAGTCGGCCACCGTGCCTTCCACTGCACTGACGCGCCGAGTGTCTTCAATCTGTTTCGGCGGCAGTTCAGTGTAAGTGGGGAAGGTCAGCTTTGCGTCTGAGCGTTGCAGAGAAGGGAAATCGAAAACCTCGACTTTGAAATTGGCCGTTCGCTGTTCGCCGCGCTCGCCAAATTCGATATGGTAAAGCAGATCGTGGTTCACCTCCGGCACCGTTCCGCCGAACACAGGATCATCCAGATTTTTCGTGAGGCGAATCCGGCGGCTGTCCTCGCCTTTGGAATGAACAACAAGCGTGGCCTCAGCGGGAACCTTGTCTCCAAAGCGTGCTAAGACGACCAAGGCACTGCCGCGTTCCATTGTGGTGTCACCTGGCGTGACGGAGACGCCCGCAGCCTCCGCGACTTTAGAACGCGCGGCTGGAGTAATTAGGCCGAGGCCGATTAAGATTCCTATCATTGCGGCGAAGGCGGCCCATTGCAGACATTGCGCGCCGAAGAGCCGTTCCAGATGCTTTTGCAGCCACGGTTGCTTCTTGTTCTGTTCGAGCGCTTCGCGGACAACGCGTTCTTGGAGAAAACCGAGTTCGCCCGTGGCAGTGTCGGGTTGTTGTTCGAGCGCAGCCAGGAGAAGAGTGTTGAGCTTCGGATTCTCTGTCTCGACTTGCTGGGCGATCCAGCGGTAGGCGGGGTCGTTCGAACGATTACGAAGCCAGACGCGAGTCGCGGCAATCAACGTGACGGCGATTACAGCCGGCAAGGCAAGCGCAACAAACCAACCCGTCGCCGCGTACAAGAGCAGGAATATCCCGGCGGCCAGAGCGGCAAAAACCCAGCAGGCGGTCAACCCGCGACAGAGGTGATAACGACGATAGCTTCGAGCGATGGGCTCAAGTTCAACCTGCAGGATTTTGTTGGTCATGGCTTTACTCGCTTCAGTTACCTCTCTCTTACACTGGTTTGCCTGAAAAGCAAACTTGTTCACAGGCTAATTGACCGAATGTCTACGAGGTAGGTTGCAAATTGAAACACTAACGACTAACGCGGAGCGAAAGCCGGATGATTTTGTCCTTCATGATTTTGTCCCGTGAACTTCGGTATCGGCATTTCGCAACCGAGTAGCGGGACAATGTTGCCGGGAGCTGGTGAGCGAGACAAAATCATGGAGGACAAAATCATCAAGCACTGAACGGCAAGCTAAACAATCGCTGCCGAGCAGGCCTTTTCTGAGCTTGATCGGTTCCTCTCAGTCGAAAAGGCCTCGACGAAGTTTACGATTAAGTTTACGACAAAGGCCAGGTTCACGGGTTTGGACCGCTCTGGCCTACCCTCAACCTCAGTTCAGCGAAGGCTTGGACCAAAATGGATCGAACCAGCCAAAGCCATTCTGTAATCGAAATGGATAAACCCACGCTCCTGGCAACCATGAAGTACGTGCTGATTTTGCTAATGCTCGTGTGTCTCACTTTGTTCAGCGGCCGCGCCACCGCAACTGACCGGCCAGCAGCAGATCAAGTTGCTGGAATGTTGGCGCTTCGGCTTACATCTTTGCTCGGGATGCAAGGCAGCGAGCGTGACGCGCGTATCTGCGTTGATGGTCGATTTGTCGGGAACTACGAGCCAGATGAAACGACGCTTGCGTTGCCAGCCGGCAGGCACGTGGTTGTTCTCGAGATTCCGCGAGTCCATTCGCGACGCAGTCTTCCGAATGGCGCCACAGAGACGCGTGCCTGCGCTTTGAAAGGAGAGGAGCGCATCGAGGTGTTGGGCAGTGGCAGTAAACAGAGTCTGGTTTTCAACAGTGATAATCTCAAAGCCAGAGAGATCCAAGATGACGATGGACACTAACCTGAACTCGCCGAACCAACGTCTGCACCCGAACACCGCGACTGCGCCGCGGTTTCAATTTCGCTACCATCGGCGCAGCGTCGGTGAGCCGGACCGTTCGGCAGCAAGTGAATCATGACCGTCCAGGACGCCTCACGAGCTTTCATCGATCCGCGCAAGCTTGAGGAATATTCGCTATCGCTTGAGCATCCGCGGGGCCGACACAAGGCCCGGGTATTCCAGTCGGCTTTGAACGTGTCTAAGAATAACGTCGCAGAACTTGAAATGAGAATTAGGCAGGCGATTACAGAGGAAGAATGCACGCAGGGAGACAGTGACAGATTTGGAGAACGCTATACCGTGGACTTCCAATGGACGCGACAGGGTAGGACGGCGACAGTCCGGACAACCTGGATTGTCAGGACGGGGGAAGATTTCCCGCGGTTGACTTCCTGTTGCGTGCTCTGAACAATACTCGCATGAAAGATACAATCCATGAGCTCGATGTGGTCGCCCTGCTAAGGGACCGGCTAGATCGGGGTTTGGTGGCGGGCCAGGTTGGCACCGTGGTCCAGAGCCTCGCCGACGATCACTTTGAAGTGGAATTCAGTGCAGACGATGGGCGTGCATACGCGATGGCGGCCATTCCGGCGAGGGAACTCATCGTGCTGCATTACGCGCCGGTGACCGCATGAACAGGCCGAACAAGACGGATGCACCGAACCCCGCGATTGCGCCTTGCCGTAACTTCGTCCTAAACTTTGTCGAAGAAGCCGCCATATTTCGACGAAGTTTAGGACGAAGACGAAAAAAACTGTTTTGGGACAAGCTCTAGCTATGTCGCTCGTCACCGTCAAAACCCGCTCCGTGGCGGCCAATGATCCTTGCTCAGTCGGCGCAGAAATGGCTGGATCGGCAATGTGTTTAATTTCAGATTTCGAATTTGGCTGCTGGCAATGTTCATTCCTTCGATGATCCAGCTCAATTCCGCGCTGGGAGCCGCAAGATCGATTCATCTTCCCACTCGTCACACAGGTGTCACTACGGATTTGGCGATCAGGGGCGAGGGCTTTTTCATCCTTCGGGACCCCGACACAGGAGAAAAATCTGCCACCCGCCGTGGTGATTTTCGAGTGGATGCCCTTGGCAGACTGGTGACCTTACAGGAGTTTCGTGTTCAAGGCTTCAATTCGCCGATTCGAATCGGCGAAGCGTACGGCGATATGTTCGCAATTGGAGATATCAGCTTGAACAAAGGGACACTGCCGGCAGGGATTGCCGAACAGCGCTGCGCTCGCCGACATCACAAATATCTCTATCGACAGCACCGGCCGAATTCTTGTGATACTGTCCGATGGGAGCATTTACATTCGGGGACAGCTCTTACTTGATAACTTCCGAAACACGCAGGCTTTGAAGAAGCGCTGGCTTTATCTTTACGGTGACCTCGACGCCGCAGGACCTCTGTCCTCCGCCGGTCGGGCCGGTCGGCAAGGCTTGGGTTCCGTCGTCTCTGGCGCATTAGATGGGAATCTTCCCGAACAGATTTTCCGTTGGGGGTCGATTCTTTTCGACCGACACAACGATGAAAACAAAATCTTCGCGCCCGGCGCCGCAACCCTTAGCACGTTGCAGATCTCTGAAGACCTCGTGAAATGGGTCTCCGTTTACACGAACCATTATCCAGGCTCGTTGTTTGAATTCACTGATCGATCAGCGCCAGAACCCGCCACGCGCTTTTATCGCTTGATCTCGCCAGTCATCAAACAAACCGGAGTTGCGACAGACCTTGCCATTAGCGGCGAAGGATTGTTCATTGTGCGCAGCCCGGCGAGCGGCGCTTTATTCGCAACGCGCGCAGGCAACTTTCGCCTCGATGCAGACAAATTTCTGGTCACGAGCGACGGGTTGAGAGTTCAGGGCTACAACACTTCGATTCAGCTCAATGAAGAGTACGCGAACGATGCCCCGGTGGGAGACGTGAAGCTCGATAAGGGCAGATTGCCGCAAGGTATTCCTGAGAACGCGGCTCTAGCGGGTTTGGCAAATGTCAGCATTGATGGCGCTGGAAAGATACAGATCCTTTTAAGCGACGGCAGACAATACACGCGCGGCCAAATTCTGCTCCAGAATTTCAAAAACCCTTTCGCGCTCCTGAAGGTGCGTGACTGGCTATTCAGCGTTACGAGCAGGGCAGAGCCGTTGGCTAGGCCCGGCAAACCAAACACCGAAGGTCTGGGCCGTATCGATTCGGGCGCTCTCGAGTTATTTCCCGAAACGTGAGGCCGCAACCTTACTCCGAGAAGCTGCGTCTCTGAAAAGATGGATGTTGAATTGCTCGACTTTTCATCTGAGTCTTAGAATCCTCTTGGTTTGCCTGAGGTCGAGGCTCCGCCGCCGAACGCGGGATTAAGCCAAGGTGTGAAGCGGTAGTACCATTGCGTGGACTTCATCGCTTCCGCGTGGCCATCCATGAAGCCAACGTTACTCCTGTTGCGATGGCGACCAGCAATTCAATCAAGGTGAATCCACGAATACTGGAAGAGTTTTCTCCGAAACACATTTTCGCGCGTTGCGCCGATGAACCTGGCGGGACAGCCCGTCTCGCCTGTCTATCCTGTGCTGGTGTGCGCAAACGCTGGACAGGCGGGACGCCTATCCTACAACTACAACGCGGGCGCTTGGAATTTCGTTCAAAACGGATTCGCCATGACGAACCGGAATCGAGAGTGGGCATAAACTGAACTTCCCTGAAACGCCTTCGGACCGTCAATCCTCAAGTTTCCCGAAATCGCTAAAGCCGTCCGAAACGCCGGTGGCGCCGCGCGTACTCTTCGAGGGCCTCGAACAATTGAGGACGTCGAAAATCTGGCCATAAGGTTGGTGTCACGACAAACTCGGCGTAGGAGACCTGCCAAAGGAGAAAATTGCTGATTCGCATTTCGCCGCTCGTGCGGATGAGGAGATCGGGATCGGGCCAATGCCGGGTATTCAAGTGCTGGGTGATAACTTGTTCGTCGATCTCAGCGGCTTCGAGCGAACCTTCTTTCACTTTCGTCGCGATGGCGCGGACGGCTTCGACGATTTCGGTGCGGCTTCCGTAGCTTAGAGCGAGGATCAAGGTCAGGCCTTTGTTTCTAGATAAGGCAGCCTTGGTCTTCTCCAATTGTTCCTGCACAAATTCAGGCAGTCGATAAATCTGGCCGATCACTTCGAGCTTCACATTGTTTCGATTCAGCTCGCCAATTTCGTTCTTCAAGTAGCGTGCGAGGTACTTCATCAACGTATCGACCTCGTCTTTGGGGCGGTTCCAATTCTCGACGGAGAACGCGTAAAGCGTCAGGTATTTGACTCCAGCCTCGCCCGCCGCGCGCACGACGGCTCGCACCGATTCGACACCGTTGCGGTGGCCTTCGACGCGGGGCAAATTGCGTTGCCTGGCCCATCGTCCGTTGCCGTCCATTATGATGGCGACGTGGGCGGGCAGGACGGCTTTGGCTTGCTCGCTCAGGTGTAACGCAGAGCTGGTCATGCTAAAGCCCTCATTCGCTTTGCGCGCGTTGTCAGGACCATGAAACCGTATGATTGGCAGAGCGGCGTTGCAGCGCCGCCCAGCTGCGATAGTGCAAATGCAGAAGGCGCAACAACGCCAGCCTCTGGAGTTCTGACATTTTTCAAGGGTCTTCTAAGTCCAGCCCGCAAATTTCCAAACTCCAGTGGGCGGCAGCAACCGCGCCCCGCCTTTAGAGAAAGATGGTTTGTTCCCGTGCTGGTCCAACCGATGCGATCCTCAATCGGGCGCCCGTCAATTGAGCAATTGCCTTAAGATACGAGCGCGCCTTGGCCGGAAGTTCCTTCCACTTGCGCGCGCCGTCAGTGGGCGTCCTCCAACCAGGGAAGTCGGCATAGACTGGTTCGCACTTCGAAAATGTTTCGATGTCATTCGGCACGTAATCGAGCCGGCTCGATCCGCAACGGTAGCCGATGCAAACTCGAATGGTCTCCAAGGTGTCCAAACCATCTAAGTTCGTGACAGCGAGTTCATCAATGCCATTGACCATCGCAGCATGTCGCGTCGCAACGGCGTCGAACCATCCGCAGCGCCGGGCGCGTCCGGTGGTCGCGCCGAATTCGCGGCCCATTTTGTGCAGCAAATCGGCAATCTCGGCATTTTCGGTCGGCAGCGGTCCTTCGCCCACGCGAGTGGTGTACGCTTTCATCACACCGACCACGCGATCCATTCGATTGGGCGGAACTCCGGAACCGGTGCAAGCTCCGCCCGCGGTGGTGTTGGACGAAGTGACAAATGGATAAGTTCCATGGTCGATGTCGAGGAACGTTCCTTGGGCGCCCTCAAACAGAATGTTCGCGCCGCGCCGCGTGGCGTCATGCAGGGCGATGACCGTGTTTCTTACGAATGGGCGCAGTTGATCGCCCGCAGCCCGGCAGGCGTCGTGGACCTTCTTAAACGAGAGCGGTGTGGCGCCAAAGGCCTTGAGAATTTCATTATTCTCTTTGATCTTTTGGCGGAGCATCAATTCGAAACGGGGCGGGTTGATCAGGTCGATCATGCGCAAACCCGTTCGAGCGGCTTTATCGCCGTAAGCCGGGCCAATGCCGCGCTTGGTCGTGCCGATCTTGTTTTTGCCTTTCAGAATCTCGCGTTGCGCATCGAGTTCCCGATGGTACGGAAAAACGATGTGGGCCGTTTCGCTGATTAACAGATTGCCATCGATCTTGATGCCCAGCTCCCGCAAACCATCGATTTCCGTTACGAGGCTGACAGGGTCAACCACGACGCCATTTCCGATGACGCAGAGTTTTCCGCGACGGAGGATTCCAGACGGAACCAGATGGAGAACGTATTTCTGTTTGCCGATGAAAACGGTGTGTCCGGCATTGTTGCCGCCTTGAGCGCGGACAACGATGTCGGCGTCTTCCGTTAAGACATCAATTATTTTGCCTTTGCCTTCGTCGCCCCATTGGGCGCCCACCAAAATGATATTTGCCATAGTTCGGTGATCTCGTGACGACAACAAAAAGCCCCGAAACGTAAATTCGGGGCGCGTGCTCGGTATTTACGGAGAGAAACTAGAGAGGGGATCGAACACTGTCAACGCCGGAATTCATTTTCGGCATGGCTCACATGACTCATGCCTTTCGCTTCCGTCGAGAAATACAAATAGGCAACAATGTATCCCGACGAAGCTGCCGCAACCCAAATAGACCAATACCCAGACCGCCGCGGATTCGGCGGCTCCACGCCGAACAACTGCACGATCAGACCATCATGGTTAGCCCGATGCTGCGCTTTTGGGCCCGCTTGTCTTGGAATTCTGTTCTCTGTCCTCAAACTGGACACTGCGCCGCGCAGGCTTTTCGGTCACAACGGTTCTCTGGATATTGTGCTCGTCATCGCTCTTTGCCGACGCGTCGGACCACGAGAAACTCATTAGGGTCATTACCGAACGTTCGGGGCACTGACATTTTGGGCGTCGCGCTGCCCTCGCCGTAAAGTTGAGCCTGTCCCAAATGCCGTCGCGCGGAGAAACCTTCGTCCTTCCCAATTGCAGCCTGCATTCTTCCGCCCCCGAAGAGCGGCTGATTGGCGGCGATACAGCAGCAGCAGTTGACGCCTCGCTGCTACCGGGATTTGGGCTCTCCGATGAGGAGCTTTCTTGCCATGTCGAGCTGGCCGGAATTGCCGAGCAAGAGCAATTCGTCTCCAGGTTGAATCTCCTCGTCCGGGCCAGGGTTAACCAGACTCGTTCCATTTCTTTGGATGCCGACAATACTGGCGCCGCTTATCGTTCGGAGCTGCAGTTCTCGAATCAACTTGCGCGCCGCCATCGAGTCCTCGGCGATGTGGATCGTTTCGAGTTCGGCATCTTTCAGAATCGCGAGTTTCGGGCTGTCGGATTCGGCGTGTCGCGGCGGTGAAGGCTGGGACAGCGTTTCCGAGAGGGCGACTTGGGCCTTCGAATACAGCTTCACAAACGAACGCCAGAGCAACAACGTAATCAAGGCGATGACGAGCAGCAGCACGATCAGGACATTGAGCGGAGGAAGCAAAGCCGAGCTCAGCACCAATACCAACAACCCCATTCCCACCAGGCCGGCGAGCGGAATGATTTGCGCCACGACCGCTCGAATATTTGCCGTGTGGGCGCCCGCCGCCGCGTGGCTGACGCTCATTTCGCTGACGAGCATGCCCAGCGCTTGGAGCTTGCGGAATGTGGCGATGAACAAAGGCAGGCTGAGCAGAACCGCCGCAAGCCAAAGCATTGCCTTCATGCCCGCAAGTCCTCCCGGGGCGTGCGGCAGCCAGGCCGGCTGTGTTTTCGCGAGGAAGGCCGCTATGATGAATACAGCGGAGACAATCGCCAAATTGAGGGCCATTTGCCAAATCCACTTTCGAATCAGGCGCAAAGCCATGTTGTTATTCCGGTGGCTGCCCAACTGTCCGACCCAATGCGTATAAGCCTCCAACTGCCGAACCAGCCAGGCGGGCGCCGAACGGTCGAACCAACCTACTAAGTGATCCGCGCTCTTAATCAAATAGGGAGTGCACAAAGTTGTAATCGACGAGACCATGACGGCGATCGGATAAAGAAACTCACTCGTCACTTTGAGGCTTAGCCCCAGCGACGCGATGATAAACGAGAATTCTCCGATTTGGGCCAGCCCCATGCCAACTCGCAACGCGGTCCGCGTATTGTGTCCCGCGACGAACGTCCCAAACGCGCACGCTAACACTTTGCCGACAATCACCGCCAGTGTGATCACCACGATCGGGACAGCGTATTCAAAGAGAAATTTGGGCTGAATCAGCATCCCGATAGCGACAAAAAAAATCGCGCTGAACATGTCCCGAATCGGTTCGGTTAATGTTTCGACCTTTCCGATTTCGCGGGCTTCGGCGATTATGGCGCCAATGACAAAAGCGCCCAAGGCGACGCTATAGCCAAGCTTCACCGCCAGCAGAGAGAATCCGAAACAGAGTCCCAGCACCGTAATGAGCAGCATCTCGGCGCTCTTGAAGCGCGCCACGTACCCGAGCAGCTTGGGCACAAGCAAGAGGCCCAACACCAGAGCCGTCACCAAAAAAATCGCCAGCCTGCTGGACGTTTCCAGCATTGCTCCGGCTTTGAACGAGCCCGTCATCGCGATGCCGGACAACAAAGCAATCATCAGGATCGCCAAAATGTCTTCGACAATTAGAATCCCAAAAATCAGTTCAGCGAATTTTTCCTTGGTTTTGCCCAGTTCCCCCAGGGCCTTGACTATGATGGTCGTGGATGAAATCGAAATGATTGCGCCTAGGAAAATGCTGTCCATTGTGTTCCACCCGAAGAGGCGTCCCATCTCGTATCCTACCCAAAGCATCAGTGTGATCTCCAAAAGCGCGCCGATCAGAGCCGTGAAACCAACCTTCTTCAATTTCCGCAGGCTGAACTCCAATCCCAGCGCGAACATCAATAGAATCACCCCCAATTCTGCGAGCGTGTCGATGGTTTCGCGGTCCTTAATCAGCGGGAAGGGCGGCGTGTACGGGCCGATAATCACGCCGGCGATGATGTAACCAAGGACGACCGGCTGCTTGAGTTGGTGAAAAATAATCGTCACCACACCCGCCACGATCATCACGACCGCTAGATCTTGTAGAAACGTTGCTCCGTGCATTGCGTTTTCAGTTTTGTAGCCGCGCATTAGTAGAACAGCGCACGGCACGCCCCACTGCCATTCGGTTTAGCAATACAATATAATGTTCAATCTTCTCCCTCTCTCCGAAACATCGTTTTCGCACATTGCGCCCATGAACCTAAAGGCAGGGCGGCGTTGCTGCGCCGCCTTGGCAAACCCACGATGTTGGCGGCGCAGCAACGCCGCCCTACCGACGCAGTGGTTCATGGGCGCAATGAGCGAAATCCTGTTTCGGAGAAATCTCTCCCCAACCTCCATCTGAACTGGAAGAGAGGGAGAACTGTATTCTTGGCAGGTTTTTGCCAATTGGTTAACCGAATGGCCCCGCAATGCGCCGTCCTGGCGCTTGCGCGACCAATTTGCGCTGACTATTTGCTATACAACGGCGGCATAACACGAGAGAAAATTGCAGCAAACAGAAAATAGTTTCTCAGCTTATGCCCGAATCATCCACTTCATTCAGTTGCGGAATCGCCGAAGGCTTTTATGGCCGCCCTTGGAACGCGCGTCAGCGCCACCAATTATTCGGCTGGATGCGCCAATGGAAGTTGAACACTTATCTTTATGCGCCGAAGGATGACCTGAAACAGCGCGTCGGCTGGCGCGAGCCTTACGCTGAAATGGAGGTGGCCGAGATCGCCGCTCTCATTCGCGATGCCGAAAGGCACGAGATTCAGCACATCTACGCTCTCAGTCCAGGACTCGACCTGCGTTACTCCTCGGCCAGCGACGTGGCCTTGCTCAAAGCGAAGCTCAGCCAGCTCATCGAGCTCGGTTGCCGGCACTTTGCGTTGCTGTTCGACGATATCCCACCACAAATGCCACCGGAGGACACGCGTTGCTTTCCGAGCTTTGCCCAAGCCCATTGTGCTGTCGCCAATCAAATCTTCAGTTTCGCCCGCACTCGCATTCCGGAAGCACGGCTCCTCTTCTGCCCGACGGTTTATTCAGGCCGCATGGCTCAGGAAGCGGGCAGTTATCTTGAAACAGTCGGGAATATGTTAGAGCCAAGCATCGATGTGCTATGGACCGGGCCAGAGGTCATTTCGGAAAGCATCTCCGTGCAATCGATCCGGGAATTGCAAGCGGTCATTCGCCGCAAACCGATGATCTGGGATAACCTCCATGCGAACGACTACGATTTGCGGCAAGTGTTTCTCGGACCTTACGCAGGCCGGCCCGTCGAATTAAAATCCGAGCTTGCGGGGATCTTGAGCAATCCCAACTGCCAATTTGAAGTCAACTTTGTTCCGTTGCGAACGCTGGCCCTGTATGCGGCGTCTTCGGCCTCGTGGGATGCCCGGCAGGCGTATAGCGCAGCGCAAAAGGAGTGGTTCGCCGCATTTGGCGAGAATGGCCAAACGTCCTTCACTGCAAACGATCTGGAGCTTCTCGGCGATCTTTTTTATCTGCCGCATCAATTCGGCGTCCGTGCCCAGCGTTTCATAGACGACTTTCAATGCTTGCTGCGGACGCCGCCGTCCGAGTGGGGAGAAGCTTCGGAAGCATTTGCTCGAACGTGTGGAGAGATTTGCCAGCTTTCTTCCAAACTGGCCGGCATTCGGAATCGCGACTTGCTCTATTCGCTCCAACCCTTCCTGATTGAAATCAGCCAGGCCGTGCGCGTGGCTCTCACCCATTTGGCAAGCTTGAAGGCGCAATCGGAATTGGGCGGAAAACCTTCTCCCGAAGCTACGGCTATGCGCAGCGGCGGCATTGCCGGCGCCATTCAACATCTCCTGATGCTCGCAGCACAACGACCTTGATTATTTTCAGCGGTTCTCCCCATGAACCTCCGGGTATGTAGTCCCGCCTTGAGACGGCAGCATTTGCGTGCATCAAGAGCAGGACAGGCGAGACGCGCTGTCCTGCCGCGTTCATGGCAGCGTTGCGCGCAAAGCACTTTCGAGGAAGTCTCATCGTGGGACCAACGGCAGATAATAGAATGAGAATTGCTTCGCGCCAAGAGAAGCCCTGGGAGAGGGGAGCGCGAAAAGTGTGAAACTCTCCAAACGAACTCTGTGGGTATGAAAAAGCCCACCCGGAAGGCTGATCCGCCACCGGAAGCGAAGGGTGAACCGGTGGAACAACACCCTGGCGTCGGCGCGGCGATTTCCCCGCGCGGGCGAGCGAAAATGGAAATCAACCTAAGGTATGACAACGCAACGTGACAAACGGAGTGAGGTCAGAAGCGCTCCGGTAGTCTTAGCTGCCTCATAGTCATAGTGCCGAGAGAAAGCAGGCGAACGAGTCCCATCGGAGCCTGGGAGTAGGGAAGGAGGCGGTCGGGTCATGGAACGGTTGTTGAGAAACATGAATGATACACAGAGATCAGAAGACGTGTGCACGGTACAACAACGGATAGCAGAGCTGGCGCGGGAGCGACCTCACGAATGCTTCACGGCTATCTGCACGAGGTGCTGGACTGCTGGTATCCCTACCCGGAGCTCCTTGCGGCTTCGCGGCCTATTTGCGCGGCGCCAACTCGATGTGGTTGATCTCCAAACCCGCGTCGTCGTGGATCGTCAGGGCGTACACGTCGGTCAGTTCCAATCCCTCCGGCGAAGCGGCCAGGTGCGGGTGAAGCGGGCGGAAGTTTGCCAGGGGAAGTTCCACCTCCCACGGCTCGCCCGCCGCACCGAGTGAGGCAGGTTGAACGTCAATTTCAAACTTCCCCGCGAATGCGCCCCGCATTTTCTGGGCGCTGAAACCGAAACGAACCATTTGCGCCCGCTCGGTTCGTCCGCGGAAGCTAAGCTTCGAGTCGGTGTGAAGCACCACAGGATGATCTGTGCTCTTCCAGGCCGCGAGGGCTACTGCGTAAAGCATCAGCGGATCCCGTCCCGGCAGAGGCCAGAGCAATGGATCGGCCCGCAGGCGAGATCGCTCGTTTCCGAGCGGGGGCAGCCACCGGCCCAAGGTGACTTCGGGGACTTTCCACAGATCACAAGCCCAATAGTTGATCGGCGCGGGTTGCGGCGTCACAGTGAGTGGCTCCCTCTTGCTCAATGATGCGGTCACCTGATGTCCGCTCCGCACTTCGACTGCGCCGCCGTCCAAAAGCTGTTGGACCCGCGCGGAGCCGCCGTTGACCCGCAGCATCGTCTCGGCGGAGGAAGCCTGAATGTCAAACTGAGTTCCCCGCGTCTCGACAGTCATCGTCGGCGCCTGAATCGACAATGGCTTGGCGGCCGTTCCCGCGGCGGGGCTGACCCAGAGACTTCCTCGCGACAACTTGAACCGCTGTCCACCGGCCTCCGAATCGAGGATTCTCAGGGTCGAGTTCCCAGCGATGGTGAGCGTGGAACCGTCGCGCAACTTCAGTTCGATCCACGCATCACAGGATCGCGTCTCCAACGTGTCGCCCGCTCCGAGAGACGTCCCGGACGTCAGCGTGTTTTCGATTTTGCCCTTGGAACCGAAGTATTGGCTGGAGCCCGTCACCTTGGTCACGCGGAGCAGTCCGGGTCGGTGTTTTGAGCGAAACTGGAAGGCCACAGCAGCCAGAACCACGACAGCCGCAGCGGCAGCCAACCACGATTGCCACACGTGGAAATTGACCGGCAGAATCTTGCGCCTCTGCTCCACCACGACTTGACGCGGATGAAATGCCTCCTTGCGGCCCGCCGCGCTGCGCTCCAAGTCCGCGACCATCACCGCTTGCTCCGAAACGGTGCGCAAGAACTCACGCGCCGCAGCATCCGAGCGCAACCACTCGGCGACACGCCGGCGTTCGTCCGGCGTCATGCGACCGTCGAGGTAGCGCAGCAGGAGTTCGTGCTGAGAATCGTTCGGCTTCATGAAACCTGTCCTCCGTTACCTGCTGCGTTGCTAAGTTTGCCCTCGATGCATTCCTTCAGGCTCTCGTGCAGGCGGGAAATCCGTTTGTAAATGGCGTTCAAGCCAAGCCCCATCTGCTCCGCCACTTCCTCGCAAGTGTAGCCGTCGAAGTAGCGCAGCTTGAGCAGGCGCCGCGCGGACTCGGGCGCCGCCGCCAGACAGTCCTGCAACGCCTCGACTTTCGCCCCGGCAGGATGCGCCGCCTCGGATTGCCACTCGCGTTCCAACAGTTCGAGAATTTCCGCATCGAGGCAGAAAGTCTCGCGCTGATGCCGCCGCAGCCAGTCGATGCCCTCGCGCCGCGCCGTGATGAAGGCCCACGACATCAATGCCGCCTCACTCTCGAAGTTCACCTCTCGGGTCATCGCCTTGAGGGCGACGTTCTGGAAAATATCCTCCGACGCATGGGTGTCCCGCACCACGACCCACGCCGCCGCCGACAGGCGGGTTCGCCACTTCATCAAGGTTTGCAAAATCTCCGGTTCAGAAAGCATGGGTGCAAGAGTAAACGCCTCATCAGGCGTCATTCTGGCCACTTCGAGAGAGCGCAGCAGGTTGGCTCAGATGGTCGGATTTGTCTTGGCGAAACGGTAGGAAAAGCCACCGCCGCAACCGGACAAAGCGCCGGCCAAGGTCCTCCGCCATCAACAGGGCGCACGGCACGAGAAACAGCGTGATCATGGTGCCGAACAGCACGCCACAGCCCAGCGAGATCGCCATCGGGACGAGAAATTGAGCCTGGAGGGATTTGGCTGCCATCAGCGGTGCGAGACCCGCGAAGGTCGTTCCCGAAGTGA
>Ga0194132_10002970_pt1 | contig 30869 bp, 26 predicted proteins | sample TA2KigOf80mmetaG_FD_148612 | JGI IMG/M metagenome (GOLD analysis project Ga0194132, IMG submission 148612) | Freshwater microbial communities from Lake Tanganyika, Tanzania - TA2015054 Kigoma Offshore 80m | ecosystem: Environmental > Aquatic > Freshwater > Lake | place: Tanzania: Lake...
CCTTCTTTGCTTGCTCCCGCGGAACAAATCGGGTGTCGCTCTTTCCTCCTTCCTGCCTCTCGTGTTTCCTCTTCGTTCATCAGGCCACCCTAGCCCTCTCCCTGAGGGAGAGGGAATTCTACACGACAGCGACGCTAGCACCCTGCCACCGCTCCGTTCGTGTTACCCTCTCCCTGGCAGGGAGAGGGCAAGGGTGAGGGTCGTAAGCAAGAAATAAAGACCGACACTCGCCATGAACACTCCCCAGCAATTCCCTACCCTCGACGAATTCCTCGCCGTCCTCCGCTTCGACGGCATCGCCATAGGCCCACACGAATTGGTCTGGCTGCAACACGCCTTCAGTCTCCAACCTTCCCTCGACCGTCAAAGCTTAAAGGACCTTCTCGCGTGTACCCTCATCAAACAGGAATCACACCGTGAGATCTTCGAGTCACGCTTCGCCGATTGGTGTCCAGTCGAGGAAATTGCCACTACTAAACCAGCAGAAGAACAAGAGGCACAACCCGGCGACACAACCAACAAAGAATCTCAAGCGAGTGATTTTTCCGAGGGCCAACAGTCTTCACCTTCTCAGCAGAGCAATTCATCAAAGCCGAAAAAACACCAACCACGATTCACGCAATACACTTTCGCTACGCTTCGTACCTATTGGCGTCATGGGCTGCTCTCTCTGCTCGTGAGCTTGGGCCTCGCGCTAGGTTATTATTTCTGGCCTTCATCACCGCCTGTTGTTGTCGGAACAGAAACAACAAGCGCAACTGGCGGAGGTGGTTCACCAACAACACCAATCGAAACCGCCCTCCCCTCAAATCCAGTTCAAGAATTATGGACCTGGGTTCCCACGATTACAATTCATGAACCTGCCTTCGTCGATTCCCCGTGGGCGGCTGGTCTGCTCGCGTTGCTTTCGGGGTTGACGGGTGGGTTTCTCTGGTGGCGGTATCGTCAGAACAGCACCCTTCCATTGGCAGAACAACCTCCGCGTCCTGGACTCACCTGGGTGCCACTGCGCAGTGCAGACCACATCCTGTCCGAACTGGTGGATCGCGAAGCGTTGCGCACCGCCGTGTGGGGGGTCGAACGCTTTGTCTCTGAAGATGAAACCACGGTAGTTGATATTGACCGCACCGTCGCAGCAACCGCTCGTGCTGGTGGCATACCAGCTATTCGTCACGAGCCTGCCGTATATCCACGAGAAGTGTGGCTGTGGCACGATGTCATGGTGCAGAATCCACTGGTCGACCGGCTGCTCCAGGAACTACAAGGCAGTCTGACACGCGCGGGTTTACCAGTACGATTGGGCACTTTTGCAGAGACACCAGGCGTAATCCGCTGGCGCGAAGGCCAAGAATTCTCACCGCTGGTTTTGGAAGGACACCGGCAGAGTGCGCTTGTCGTCATTCTCACCGATGGTTATGAGATACCGCTCGCCGCCCAGTCCGAACTCGACAAGAGCGCGTTAACACAGGTACTCAAAGCCTTTGGCGAGTGGCCACGGCTCGTATTTGTGGATGTTGGCGATGGCAAACACGACCTGACGAAGTCGGTCCGCAGCTATGGCCTGCGCTGCATCACGCCACAGGAGATTCCCGCCTTTCTCGCCGCTAGTCCAGTCACCACAACAACGCTTCAGCGTCACGATTCTGAGTTGTTCGGTGATTTACGCGCCTGGGCGGCAGCGACAGCGTTATCACCAGAGCCAGTAACCGAAGAACAAGCGTTCGCGTTACGACAACGGCTCGGGCTTGATCTCTCACCCTGGCAGTTCCGCGATCTGTTACGAGAAAGTGACCAAAACGGCGAGCGACTGTCCTGGTCACCAGAGCGAAGAGCCAAATTTTTGAACTGGCTTGTAGCATGCTCGCGGGAGAACGACGCAGTTGCACCCAACAGTCTGTTGGCGCGAGCGCTCGACTACTGGATTGCGCAGTATCAGGAAGAAAACAAACAGCGGGAAGAATCCGAAAATAAGCTCCTACCCTGGAACCAAACCAAAGCTGAGCAACGCTTGCGTATGGAGATCGCCTTGTTGGAATTATGGCGAGAGCCGGAGAAGGCGACTGCGGAGTTGTATCGGTTGTATGGGAATCTGAAGGAGGAGATTCGTGAACGGTTAAGCATGTTCTCCACAACGTCATTCCCGCGCAGGCGGGAATCCAGTGCACAGCAGGAAGCATCGACAATATATCTCCCCTGGCACTTCTCAAAACTCCCCGCCCGCACTCGCCGCATGCTTGTCGAAATGGAATTTGCCGGGCGTGAGCTACCAAAGAATGCCAAGTTCCAAATGCCAATCAAACTCTCACTAGCGCTCGGTGCCTGTACCGGCCTCGCACTCGTCGCCCTTAGCACCTCAATCGTGCGACTCATGACCCCCACGCCAGTCTTTCACCCTACTTTACCCGAGTCACCTCAGACCGTGAGAATTCGGGACGTACAGCACTCTGGCGGCAACGACTATCGCATCGTCATTGGTACCCCGAAAGAGGTACGTACCGAAACAGTCGCGGCACGGAGCGTGATTAACACCGAATGGAAATGGCAGTCACAAGCGAACGTACAGAAACTCGGTCAGAGTGAATTGTGGCATGCAGGGACATTGCCGCAAGCGCTTCGTGGCTACGAACTTAACTGGCCACGGCGGAGTCTGTTCGTCATTCAGGCTGAACCAAGTCATGTTCCAGCTCGACAACTAGCGATTCAGCTCCTTGATCGCGGCAGTGCCGACCGTGTGTTATTAGGCACTGACTGGGCATCTCATCTCGACACGCTCATGCAGGTAGAAGCAAATCTAACCAAAAACGATCAGCTTATCTTAGTTCTCCCATCTGGCACGACTGTACCAAAGGTTGATTTTCAAGGCGCAAGAAGTGTTGTCACGCAGTCGGACTTTAATGACCTTATCTCTCGCTTAGACTTTCCTGGTAGCTGTGCGAAGCTCCTCACCGAGGTGTGGCTCCCTGCTGAAACGACAGGAACACCACTCCTTCGTGGTGGCCCAAGGGAACAACGAGACGAGAAGACGGGTATGACCTTCGCTACGGTCTGTAGCGGGAGGTTCACGATGGGCTCAGATAAAAAGCAAGACGAGGGAGCCTATGACAATGAGACGCCTGCACATCCTGTCACACTCAGTGCCTTTGAGATTAGCAAAACCGAAGTCACTAACGCGTAATACCGCCAATTCCGCAAAGACCACGAGGGTGAAGATCAATTACCCGCCGCTCTTGTTTCATGGGACGAGGCCAAAGCTTTCTGTGAAAACTATGGTTACAGACTGCCGACTGAAGCCGAGTGGGAATATGCCGCACGCGGTGGCAGTACGACGAAGTGGTCATTTGGTGATGAGGAGGAGGAACTGGAGAACTATGCATGGTTTTCGAGAAACTCTGGCGGTACCACGCATCCGGTTGGTACGAAGCTTCCGAATCCGTTTGGTCTCTTCGATATGCACGGCAATGTCTGGGAGTGGGTTGAAGATTGCTATGAGGAGACCGCGTATCAAGATCGCTCTGAACAGACTGTGAACCCTTTTGTTGCCCCTAATGCCACTGGTTCCTGTTCCTCTTCTTACCGCGTGCTGCGCGGGGGCTCCTGGTTCATTGACCCGAGGTACCTGCGGTCTGCGGTCCGGGTCAGGTTCGGGCCCGAGGGCCCGAACGTCCACATCGGCTTTCGCTGTGTGCGCGCCCCGCGCCGCCAGCCTTGATTCATTGTTCCATTGACTTTTTGTTGTTTTGTTTTTTTGGTGCGCATAGCGCACAACTTTTTTATGTTTGTCATTTGACAAACAAATTGTCTCTTTATAGACACAGTTTGTCATGCAATTAACATCAATGAATTTGAACTATTTGTGACTTCTCGCGTTCTTCTCCTGCTCCTGTCCGGCTTTTTCCGCTAGCCAAACCTTAATCAATGACTGATAAGGAATATCGCGCCGGTTCGCCTCAACCTTGATCTGCTCCAGTAATCCGACAGGTAGTCGTAATGAGATCGCTTGTGTTGAGGGCTTCAGATTCGGGAAACGCACCCGTTTTGCTTGGGACCAGTCTACGAACTCCGTAGAGTCGTGAGTCTCCCAGAATGCCCGTTCTTCTGCTTCGGTTTTGAATTGAGGAATGTCCTTAATTGCTTTCTTCATACACGTGTCGCTCCTTGCGGTGCATATCTCTGGCCGAAATGGGGCGAACTTTTCTCCCCTCAAACCTCAAGGTAAAAGTGATGTGGAGCAGACGCCCCGCATCTGTTTGCCCTAGAGCATGAAAACGAGATTCCGTCTGACTGTGTTTCATGTCAGGTGCAAGCACCAGTGGCATATTGAAAAAGGTCTGTTCGACCTCGGCTTGGCTGACTTGATGTTTGTCAGCACTTTTACGATCATTCCCAGCATCCCAATCGAACCCTTCGATTTTTTCGAAGTCGATCATCTGTGTATATTTTCATAATATACAGTCTCCTGCAATCGACGAGAGTCTCTCTCCCTCGGCGATGAATCACCGGGCTACAGAACAACGCCCCATGAATGGGGCTCAGAAGCCGGATTTATCCGGCGTGGCTATGTAGCACGGGCATTCATGCCCGTGAGAACTACACGCGAGGAAAAAACAACGGATCAACAAGACAATTGATCGATGCTAGCGGCGCGGGGCACGTACACAGCGGAAGCCGACGACGACGTGTCGGAACTCGGGCCAGAACCAGAACCGGAACGCAGACCACAGGAACCACGGGACACTGCCCCAGGAGCCCCCGCGCAGCACACGGCTATTGCCATGTTCAGGGCCAGTCGGATCAGCAATCGTCTGAGTAGCGTTAGAGAGATAGTCGGCAAACCAGTCCCAACACCATTCCCAAACATTACCAATCATATCGTGTAGGTCCCACGGATTGGGCTTTTTCTCACCGACTGGGTGAACTCTGCCTCCTGAATTATCGCTAAACCATGCGTAGTCGCCAAGCTCATGCGGGTCATCACCAAAGAACCGTTTTGAAGTTGTTCCCGCACGACAGGCATATTCCCACTCGACTTCGGTCGGCAGACGATAGCCCTCAGCCTGGCGGTTCCATTCGACGTTGTCTCCGTCGATACGGTAGCAAGGCGACAAACCAACCTGGGTGGATAGCGCATTACAAAACCTGGCGGCATCGAACCAACTTACATAATTGGCGGGAAGGTTCTGCTCACCTTTGTTTCTCTCCCACTGCTCTGGCGCAGCGCCAACAATCTCACGATAGAGCTGACGCGTGATCGGATAGCGACTGATAGCGAAGGCAGCAATTGTCACTTGATGTTGAGGTTTTTCATTATCGAATGCCTCACGATCCGAGTCAGGCGAGCCCATGAGAAAAGTCCCACCTGGCAGTTCGACCATGTCGAGTTGTTCAACAAATAGAGGCTCAGGCTCCCGTTCGATAACAGTTGGGATTTCCTCAGTCTGAGGTTCGGGCTTTACCTCCAATCCCACCAACACCGGCTCGGCATCCCATGCTCGCCACAGTGCGCCAGCTATCACCAACAGGCATAGGCCCATGCCAGCAACGCCAGTAATGCCGAACAACGCTCCAATGCCGATGCCTGAGCCAAGGATAACACCGAGCGCTCCAGGCCATAACGGGGAGTGCTGTTGGAGCCAGGGCGTTATGGTGGCAGGACGTACGCGCTGCAAAAATTTCGCCAAGGGACGAATGATGCGCATTACCCTTTCCAGTGTCCTCTCCTAGTTCTGTTCAGCACCATCCATACACTTAGCGACTGGCCCCTTCTCCCTTGAAAGAGCGGTGTCCCTATTTAATTCCCTCCCCCTATCCCTCTCCCGCAGGGATAGGAGATTCTTGCGTCACTAACAGCTTGGGCTATAACTGAGGCTGCGCCTCCGCACTCGCTGTCTCCGCCCGCAGCATCGGCATAATATGCTTCACAAACAGTTCCTGGGTCTTCAATGCCTGCCAACGCTGCGTGCCGCCATAGTGGCTCATGATAATCAACTCATCGAAACGATGCTCTCTCCACAATTCCAGGAGTTGCTGCCCAACTTTCTTGGGCGTCCCAACCAGCACGATTCCCGCAGCGATTAAGTCTTTCACTGGCAGTTGGCGGAGCTTGGGAAAATCATCGGCGGCATAAAAGGCATACCCCGCATCAGCGAGTCGCTTCTTCTCGGTCTCTGTGTGACGGGCGAGCGAATCCATCGGCGAGACATTGAAGTCGATAAAATTCCGCACTGGTTGTTCGGCTTCGCGAAATGCGGTCGTTTCGTCTTCGTCAAGATAAATGGCTTTGATCCAGCCTAATGTCGGCGTGGTTCCAGCGGCACGACAGGCTTCACGATAAATGCGGGCTGGCTCAGCAAAAACAAAGTTCGGTGCTGGACCACCAACACAAACGCCCCAGCTATTCTCAGCCGCGCGTTTGAACCACTTGGCGCTGGTGCCGACTTGAAAGATCTTTGGTGTCTTCTGGATAGGCCGCGGCACAACCGATAGATCTTTCACTTTGTAGTATTTGCCGTTGTACGAGAACGTCTCCTCAGTCCATGCTTTCACCAGAATGTCGAGCGCTTCGACATATCGCTCTTGATTCTCTTCCATCACGATGTTCGCTGGTTCGTTCAGCCACGCGTGTCCACGACCCACACCAACATCAAGTCGTCCATTGGTCAGAATATCCGCTTCAGTCAGTTCCCCCGCCAGGATCATCGGGTTGTGTAGAGGCAAGGTGTGACATAACGCGCGAAAGCGAATATGCTTCGTCCGCTGTGCGATCGTACAGAAGAGTGCGAGCGGATTGGGATTCACGGCGAATTTCTCAAAAAACGGATGTTCCAGCGTGCAAAAGACATCGAAACCGTTTTTATCCGTATGCTCAGCTAACGCGACGATATCCCAGATTAACTCGGCGTGACTACGACCGGGCGGGCCTTGGATTTCGGTGTAGGTACCGAAACGGAGTGGATGTGACATAGTTTCCTCTTGGGACTTGGGGCTGGGGACTAGGGGCTAGTAGATAGTCCAGAAAGTTTTGATGGATAACTCAAGGGACGTCATTCCCGCGAATGCGGGAATCCAGGAGGCTTAACGACAGGCCACTGCTGAATTTCCCTGAATGCCCGCCTGCGCGGGCATGACGAAACCCTATCCCTCAAAATTAAATGGACTGACTACTAGTAAAAAACAGCCCATCCCTTCATGCCCAACACTTCTTTTTTCTTTTCTACTGACTACTGTCTACTGAATACTGACTACTTTCCTCATCCCACCCGCTCTCCATGCACCGCCACCATCCGTATGTCCTCAAAGCTATCCGGTACCCAGGGATTGCTGTTGTAGCATTCGACGTACGGAGCAACTTCGGCGAGAGCAAACGTCAGATACATCAAACGTTGCGCCTCTGGTGGCATATTTTCAAGGGTAAATTGATTGAGATAATCGAGGATCGCATCCATACGCGTAAGCAAAACGTCATAAAGCTCGCGAATTTCGCCTGGTGTACGTGCTCTACGGCAGGCTTCGCGTTGGTTCTGTGTGGCAAATGCCCACTTCTCAGCGAGGGGTTCGAGGTCAGAAAACTGCGAGGGAAGCAGTGTTTGAGTCATATCCATTTCCTCTTGCAGACGTCATCCGCACGATGCAGCACGTGCTGCGTGTTACGTGGTGCGTACTGCCTGCAATTTTCCTCTTTTCTTTGCAGCATTCTTCCCATTCTTCTTGTAGAAGCCAACGTACTCCTCCAACACTTTGTACGAATGACGAATGAGGATCTCTTGTTCCTGAAAGATGAAGTATTTCTTCACGCCGGACGACAACGCCTGATGGGTTGCCTCCATCGTGCCGGTATCTTCTAACCAGGCACTGCGCAGGACCACATTGTTGAATTCCTGGGCGAAACGTTCGCCAGGCGTGCGCGCCGCGGGCCAATACGCCTTGCCTTCCCACAGGGTGCGATCAACCGCTAACGGCCAGAACTGATGCGTAAACCACATTCCCGGCAACACATGTAACAGCAAGTTTGGGAAGAGCCCCGCAATATCAAAGGCAAACTCGCGTGCACGATTCGGATTCACTCCTGGAGGCAACTGTTCCATCGCTGCCGTACGTTTCGTCACCGATTCGCCAAAACGATACGCGAGCGCCGCCACCGGACTTGGTTTGTGATCAGGGTTACCATAGACCACACACGATCGGTGCGGACCATCGAGTCGCACCTCCGGCAAATGGCACATGGGATTATCCTTACCCGTAAAGGTATCTGGATATGAACGGCCATGTACGTAGTTGACATGGTAGCCTTCGGAAAAGGCGTCGAGGGCAATCTTCCAGTTACATTTGAGTTCGGTGCGATAGAAATAGCTGGCGGTCATCGCTTCGTAGGGAAAACCGCTGAGGCGTTCGCCTTGTGCGCCAAGGTACTCAGTAAGTGTCTGGGTTGGCTGGGGATCTAAGTTGATAAAGATGAACCCTTCCCAGACCTCACAAGCGACCGAAACGAGTCCGTGTTTGCTTTTGCGAAAGTTATGGAACATCTCTTCATCTGGTACATTCACTAACTCACCATGAGTGTTGTACGTCCAACCATGAAACTTACAGGAGAAATAACCACGACAAGAGCCACTACCGTCCCATACCAATTTATTGCCCCGATGCGAGCAAATGTTGTGAAACGCACGAACAGCACCATCTTTGCCACGGGCAACAATCACTGACGTGTTGGCCGCTGGCAGGTCTTTCATCAAATAATCACCTGGGTTGGGGATCTCCTCAACCCGACCGACATAGAGCCACACCTTCTTGAACACCCGCTCGCGTTCAAGCTCAAAGTACTCGGACGATATACATGGTTCGGTCGGAACCGGCTCAGTGCCCAGGTCTGGATACTCCAGCGACCAATGTTTGTTGAGGTCAACGACTGGTGCCGCCATAACACCTCCAGCGCTTTCTGTATCGTCCCTGTATTCACTACGAAATGGGTTCGGTCAATTCCCGGCCAGGTTTCGGCGGGCACTGCCTGCTCACCATCATGATGAGTACAGACGAGGAACGGGCTTCCGTCCCTCGGTCAGAAACGGTTAGCGATGCATTTCCGCAAGCCGATTGAGGTCGTACAGCTTGGTGAGAAAATCGACCGAGAAATCAGGAAGACCGCCGCCGTACTCCCGCCACAGGTTGCCACGACCATTCTGCAGGTCGACGGTTTCAACGTTACGCCAGTGAGCCGCAGCACGACCGTGGTTCATCTCCGTGAATCGCTTCGCGTCATCGCTCCACGCATACCCCCACTGCCACAGCTTCCACAGCTTGCCTTTCCGGTCGAAGGCAACCATCATCCATCCTTCCCAGGTTTCCGGGTCGATACTCATAATCACACGAGAGTACGGATGCCGTGGATCTTTTGGAGACCGTTCAAGAATCATCATCCTACGGAGTTGCCACACGTCATTATTCAACCAGCCGTCCGGGCCACCGTAGCGCACGCCGTCGTCCTCCCACTTGGTCTTGGCATGTACGACAAGCATGTCTTTGTAGCCATGGAACTGCCAGTTCCACTCCAGCGGACGTCCAGAGAAACTATAGGCATCTTCAAGCGTGTGATCGGTCCCCATGAGGGAGTCAGATCTCACGTCAGCGGTAAGGCGCCGTACCCGACGCAGGCTCGGAACATAGACCCACCCGTCATCAGCCCGCCGTGGGTCGGTATAGCGAGTGACGATGAAAACCGCCCCACGAACATCAAGCGGCGAGAAGAACCCGGTGAACTCCTTCCAGTAGACCTCAGATGCGTCAGCCATACCAGGAAGCCGATAGTTGTTCTTCTCAAACATCGGCAGGTGCGAATAGTAAGCGCGATGGTAGAAACAGCCAAGGCTACGCTCGAACTTACCACCACCACCGTAGATGGCCTTGGTGTCGTACTTCCAGTCTTCAGATTTCGTCAGGGACTTCGTCCCACGCCACGCTTCGGGTGGCATTTCTGGTTCAGGGGCAGTGTGCTCACCGCCGAACCGGAACGTCGTTGCCAACGCATTGCGAACGTAGTATCCCCGCCAGGACCATCGCTTGTCATAATTCCACGCCGCCTTGATACCAGCTTGGGGATCACCTTCTTGAATGGCTGTGTTCGCGAAAGGGTAGCCACAAACATAATTCTCTAAAGAGCCGTCCGCGGCGAGTTTGACGTGTCGTTGATACCTTGCATTGCAGTCGCGCACCATCTTGTGCGGTTTCACGTGATAGGTGTCGACGACTTCGAGCTTCATCTCCTTCCACTTCACATATTGTTCGAAATAGCCAGGCAGCATGAATGGTTTGATCTTTTCCAGGTCAGCGTTCGTCAAGGTGTCGCCAGGCGTAAAGGCTGGTTTGGCATCGGCATGCTGTTTGAGCCAGGCATAGAATGTTTGTGCTGTATAGGTCGTCGGGTCACCATTTTGCTCTTGTGCCCAGACGCTAGGCAGCCGTGCAAACAGCCCACAGACCGTAAGAAGGAACATCACAGCCCATTTCAACCTTCCCGCACGGAACTCTCGCGTGCACGGACAGGACGAAAGCCTAGTCCCGTGTCTCATAACTTCGTGAGCAGTTGTAGGGCGTGCGAAGCGCGCCAACTGACTGGCGCGTGGTACGCGCCCTACGATTTCACCGCGAATGAACTTGCGAGACACGGTACTAGTTTGTTGCACGTCAGGCTCGCGCAGGCTGTCCCTCATCCGTATCGAGGAGCAGGTATCCAGAAGTGGGGGGGTGCAATACCTGGTAGACATTATTGTTGTGGGGCGACCTCGGAACTATAGCGAATCGCGAGCCCAACGATCTGAGAAGCGTACTCGACTGTGTTCGCGGAGTCCTCGTCACTGCTTCCCGCCGCGTGCGTTGACACCTCATCGGCACGTCCAACCCCTTTCGCTGGCTGGACAATCACGGCTTGTGCGCCGAGTTCACAGGCCTCGCGGTTCAGTGCATCATCCATCTCGGCTTGATCCGTTTCAACGTTCCCGTAGGTTTTGACCTGAGCAATGACCTCATACGGCTCGCTGGGGGCAGTCGTCAGGACCGGAATCTTGCACTCTGGCGGTGAAGATGGTCTTGGCATTTCCCTCACGTGCTCGGTTACTGTCACAGGCTTGGTCGAATGCACACACCCGCTGATTATCGCGATGAGGGCAAATACAAGGCACTGCGCACGGGTACGATATGACATAAGCTCTTCACAGTTCTCTTACAACGGTAAATAACGGAACAGCGCGTTACAGGCGTATGGTTGATTTAGCATTTCTGCGCACGTTTCTCTACCGTTCAGGCACAGCGCATCACCGCTTCCGCGGCTTCATTTGTCTCCGATACACGAGCCGGATCATCACTCCGGATTGGGTCACAGACCGCCGACAGGCGGCAGCTAGCCAATCCCCTCTCCCTGGCCTTTTAGGGGTAGGCTTTTACGCTGAGAAAAGACGAGACGTCATTCCCGCGAATGCGGGAATCCAGGGGGAATACGCAATCGTTCAGGGGTGAAGCTCCTGGATGCCCGCCTGCGCGGGCATGACGAACACGCGGCTCCTCACGACGGGAAATCCGCGCCAATTGAGGCTTGGATAAAAAACCTACCCTTATGAGACTCCCTGCCAGGGAGTGGGCTAAATCAGACCTGAGAACATTCGTACACGTTACACTCCAGACGCCAAATCGTGCCCTTCTGAGCGCAGCGAAGAATCTCTCAGAGAGACCCTTCGTTTCACTCAGGGTGACAACGCGAGTGTGCCAATCTTTCATGGTCTGATTTAGAGTGAAGGTAATGCACTACGCAGTCAGCCACACCCTCGTTTTCTCCCCTCACCCTGTCCTTCTCCCCGCAGGGGAGAAGGAACCCTTCTTCACACATGCATAGCGAATGCCGAACACTATTGACCTGACCTATGAAAGACAGCGTCCCAGGTTTACTGAGAAGCGCTTGTCGTAGTTTCTGTGGTGACCACGGCCCGCTCTTCGCCCGTTTTCGTGTCCGTCTTTTCGAGAATGACAGGGCGCTCGATCTGTTCGAGGGTTGGTAATCGTGCAGGAGGAACCGCGACAGTCTGCTGGTAATAAGGGATCGCCTCGTTCAACCACTTTTGCAGATTGGCACCACGCGTATCATAGTCGGGATGCGCAACGAGAAATTCTGTAGGTTTCGCGGGGGTTCCACCACTATACCGCACGCGATCCCACACGGCTGCGGCGATAGCTGGATCATATCCTGCTTTCGCCGCCAATAGTAATCCAAGATAATCCGCTTCCTCTTCTTGCACACGACCAAAAGGCAAGATCAACCCCAGATTGGTGCCAAGACTAAAGGTTTGCTGAACAAGCCCTGGAGCGAACGAGGTTCCCATCGTGCTCAACTCAACGAGCACATCGCGTGTGGCCTTCTCACTTTGATGACGCGCGAGGGCATGTGCCATCGCATGCGCTACAACGATGGCTAATCCAGCTTCGTCTTGCACCGCAGGAAAGAGGCCCGTAGACACACCAACTTTACCGCCGGGAAGGACCCAGACGTTGATCGCATCCGGAGCGTCGATCACAACAAATTCCCACAGATAATTGCTCTTGGCCGCAACCCGCGCAAGCCGTTGCCCGACAGTCCTGACAATGTGGTTGGCCTGGGCATCGTAATTCACTACAACCGTATCCAGCAACTTGCCGTATTGCACTTCTGCAAGCGCCAACTCTTCTTGCTCATTTGTAAAGATGAGTTGGCGGCGTTGCGTGGGAGACGTCGTCGCACACGAAGTCACACAAGCCATCAACAACAGGAACCCAATGAGGCGGCAGCGTTCGCTATGAAGACAAGAGGCACGGAGTCTGAAGAAATACATTGGACCCTCGCCTGACAGAGGTATAACCCGCCAATAGGTCAAACAGAACCACCACCCCTCCCCTGCTTAGTTTTGCACAAGACGTTTTACGCCTTTCGTCACGCCCTTGCACCCCGCCGTCGTGAGTGATTCAACTGCCACATGGGTCTTCCTTGAGGAGGCTAGCTATGTCAACTATCGCCGCGACGACATTAACGACGGAAACTATCCCCGTCTTGGAACAACATCGCTTTGATGAAGCGCGCCTGGCGCAGTATTTGCGCACGCATGTGGCTGGCTTCAGCACCCCCCTCACGGTGACGCAAACGCAAGGGGGAATGTCGAACCCAACCTTCATCCTCATCGATGGAGCAGGCAAACGGTATGTTATGCGCAAGAAGCCACCGGGCAAATTGCTTCCCTCAGCCCATGCTGTCGATCGTGAGTGTCGCGTCATCTCCGCACTGCAACACACTGGTGTACCAGTGGCGGAAACTCATGTCCTGTGCCAGGACCCCACTGTTGTGGGGACTGACTTTTACGTTATGGACTTTGTCGAAGGCCGAGTCTTTCGCCTGCAAACGTTGCCGAGCCTCTCACCAACTGAACGACGACAGATCTATGAAGGCATGGTCGATACCCTGGTCAAATTACACGCCGTTGATTTCCGCGCGGTCGGGCTTGAAGACTATGGGCGCGTAGGTGGGTATTTGGCTCGTCAAGTTTCTCGCTGGTCACAGCAATATGAAGCGACGAAAACCGAGAATCTCCCAGCGATGGACCACCTCATGCAGTGGTTGCCTCAGCATATTCCCGATGACAGTGAGACAACGATCGCGCACGGCGATTTTCGTTTAGAGAATCTTATCTTCCATCCGACCGAACCACGTGTATTAGCGGTGATCGATTGGGAGTTGAGCACTCTCGGGGCACCGTTGTCAGATCTCGCGTATAACTGCATCCCGTACTATGTTGCCGATCCTACGCGTGGAGATATTACGCACCTTGACCCGAGTTACGGTATTCCTTCTGAGCACGAGATGGTCGCCCGTTACTGTGAGCAAAGTAGCCGTCAGGGAACCGCCGACTGGACATTTAACATGGTGTTGTCGCTCTTCCGGCTTGCCGCGATTTCACAAGGCGTATACAAACGCGGGCTGGAAGGAAATGCCGCGTCGCCAGAGGCAATCTTGCGGCGCGACCGTTGTCGCGTGTTGGCGGAGACAGCGTGGGTGTTGGTAGAGAAGGGAATGTAAAACCGTGGAACGTGATACGTAAGAATAGGACACAGAATTCAGGAGACAGGAGTCAGAATTTAGGAGGAAAGGGGTTCCGGCGGGGCTTGAACACACCTTTTCTTATTGCCCTATTCTGACTTCTGTATTCTGGCCCCTGTATTCTTTTTTTCGCACCACGTACCACGTAACACGCAACAGATAAGGATACCCGTGGAACTCATCAAAGAATTCATTGATCTCTTTTTACATCTCGACACCCATCTGCAAGCCGTCATCCAAAACTACGGCACCTGGACGTATGTCATTCTGTTCCTCATCATATTTTGTGAGACAGGGTTGGTCGTCACGCCGATTCTGCCCGGCGACTCGCTCCTGTTCGCGGCTGGTGCCTTTGCCGCAACCGGTTCGCTGGATTTGACCTGGCTGCTGGTGCTGCTGACCGTTGCCGCTATACTGGGAGACGCTGTCAATTATGCCATTGGTCACTTCATCGGACCGAAGGCATTCTCACAACCTGATAGTCGCTTTCTCAAGAAAGAGTATCTTGACCGAACCCATCAGTTCTACGAGAAGTACGGAGGCAAAACGATCATTATCGCCCGCTTCGTGCCGATCGTGCGAACCTTTGCGCCGTTCGTCGCTGGTGTCGGCAGTATGACGTACGCCAAGTTCGCAAGTTACAACGTCCTTGGCGGTATATTGTGGGTCGGTGTTTGTGTGCTTGCAGGCTATGCGTTCGGTAATATTCCAGTCGTGAAAGAAAACTTCACCCTTGTCATTCTGGGGATTATCTTTGTCTCGATCCTGCCAGGGATCATTGAGTTTCTGCGGTCCCGCTCGACCCCGCCTGCGGCAGAAGCCTGAGAGGCGGAGGGTATCACTTCAACCCTCCTTTTTCTTTGCTGTGTTGAGCGCACCATGCACCCTTGATTGACAGTGCGTCAGTCAAGGGTTCAGCTCTGACATTCACGCTACGAACGCGGTCGTGCAGCGAATTTTCCGGAGAGAAAGCTCTCAATCGTCGCGACCGCAAGGACATTCTCGTCTTTGTCGAGCACTTCGAAGAGGCGCCCGTCGACGGCCTGACAACTGAAGAGGACCACTGTCCCTTCTGGCCCTCCGTACTCCATGTGCATATCGCCACCAGGGGTGCGGGCATAAAATCCAGGTTTGCGGACTTTATGGATCGTTTGCGTAGGTGTGGTCTCGACGATGTGCTGTTCGCCTTCGAGCACGAGGGTGGTGGTCTCACCGAGGTGCCGATGGAAGTGACAGTACGAGTTCGGCGCCCATTTGGAGAGAAAGTCAATCCTGTTCTTCTCTGGCTGTGCCCCCAGCACCGCCACCCAGTAATCAATCGGATAGTCGAATTTCGGACTTCCTTCGATATGGAGCCATTGAATGTTGGTGGTGGGAAAGCCTGAAACTGGGTTCACTGGAAGTTTGCTGACTGCCGACATCGTTGTTCCTTTTCTTACTGCCCAGGGTTAGTCGTTGGCCGGGAGAGACGTGGGCATGCTTCTCTACGGCCGAACATGCACGCTACCATCCATTGACGATAGCAGAGGAGACATTCAGAGACAGACTCACTTCGGGCGATGTGGGATATCATGTTCGCTCAACCCGATCACCATCCCAAAGGCTTGCGTGCTGTCGAGCACCAGCGAGTCGCCATCCTCAGTACATCGTTGACCTTTCGCACGGAGATGCTCCGCAGCACGTTTCAAGTTCTGTGTCTTGAACGTTACTGAGTAAATCCCTTCGCCTACCCGCGCCAGGTCCATACCTTCGGGACTGCTCGGTGATAACGGTTGCACGGCTTCGATGATGGTGTCTGCACCGACGGCGTAGTAGCGGCTGCGCTTGCGCCCCGGCACGTCAGCTTCATGGATCAACGTGCCGCCCAGCGCCTCCTGATAGACGATGCGGGCATCGTTCAGGTCACGAAACAACACCGTCAAATGCGAAGCACACTCGATCCCGAGCGTATGTTGATCGCGAGAAAACTCAATCGACCAACCCGGCTGCAGGCGCGGATCGATGAAGAATTTGGGCACAGCGGCAAACTCGAACGCCGCGTGGGTATCCTGCGGGTGTGTCCAGACGGCGCCGTCCCGCGGTGAGGGTGTGGTTACGACGTTCCCCACCATGTCGAACAAGCGGATCTTTCTCTCGGTCAAGCGCGCGCAGGTTTCTGCCAGGTCGTCCACATACCAAGCCATCGAATGAAAGTGCTGCCCATAGCGGGAATAGAACCTGCCCAGTGCTGACTTCTCCCACCCCTGCATGTAGCGTAAAGGCTGCGCCGGCTCCATCACAAAGTCGGCGATCAAGACCAACGACGCCTTGCGCATCGCGGCTTTCATCGAATTGCGGACGAATCGGCGCACGGCAAAGACGTCGTCGTACCACCCATCGACGGCATCTAGATCACTGACGACATGCAGGAGATGAAATGCTTTGCCGATTGTGAACATGGCTTTCCTCCCAGGGTTCGCACCTGCCGACGTACTTAGCACCTTCGCCGTGATTTGCAACGGAACTGGAAAGGGAAAGCGCGAGGATCTGCAGTGAGTTCATACTCTCGACTTTCTGAGTGTTGCTCTTTAGACTTTGGACCTGAAAGAAAGGACACAAGCATGAAACTCGCCAACAAGATTGCGATAATCACCGGTGCCGGGTCGGGCATGGGAAAGTCCGCTGCATTGCTCTTCGCTCGCGAAGGCGCAAAAGTGGCAGCGGTCGATACCAACGAAGCAGAGGTGAAAGAAACAGTCGCCGCTATCGCAACTCACGGAGGACAGGCGCTCGCCCTGCGCGCCGATGTCTCTAAAAGTGAAGATGTCCAGCGCATGGTCGCAGACACCGTCGCTCACTTTGGCGCACCAACGACTCTGTACAACAACGCCGGGATCGAAGGCGCGTCGCACTACTTTGCCAACCTGCCCGAAGACGAGTTCGACCGGGTCATCGCCATCAACCTGCGCGGGGTCTACCTGGGTATGAAGTATGTCCTCCCTCACATGGTGCAGGCTGGCGGCGGCGCGGTGATTAACGCAGCATCGATTGCGGGCTTAGTCGCGGTGCGTGGTGGTGCCGCCTATGCCGCATCCAAGGCCGGCGTAATTGCCCTGACGCGCGTGGCCGCGCTCGAATACGGACGATACAACATCCGCGTCAATGCCATTTGTCCCGGTGCGATTGAGACGCCAATGGCGCAGCGCATCCGTAAGGGCCAACCACCCAATCCCAAAGCGATCGATCGCATCTCGGTGCTTGGCCGCATGGCCGACCCGGAGGAGATCGCCAAAGTCGCCTTGTTCCTGGCCAGTGATGATGCGTCGTTCGCCACCGGTGCCCCCTTCATTATTGACGGCGGCTGGACGGTCAGTTGACCGGAGGTGGGTCATGAATGCCGCAGAGGCTTCGTGCCAAGCTCAGCTTCTCAGCACGTACTCAGCTCGTGTACGAAGCCTTACCACCTGAAGCCCAAGGGACAAGGGTCACACCGTCATCATCGCGTCAAAGCCCTTCCAGAAAAAATGTGCCAGCGTCCGCGCTTCGGCGAGAAACTCCTCTTCGCGCCCGCTGCCGGTCACAAAATGATCGATTACCCGATGGCCCGCTTCGCCATGTTCTTTGTCGGCCTTGTAATGGACTGTGAAGAAACGCAGGTGCTCTAAGCCAATGCCGTAATGCCGCTCCATCCCTTCCCACAGCATGCGATAGGCCTCGACCTCGATCTCTTCCATCAGACCGATCGCGCCGATGAACTGCGGTTTGAGCCGCAAGAGACGATACATACACCCGTTGAAGGCCATCGCATCAGACGAGGCAACCGCTTTCCTCAACTGGTCTTTAGGCAATCCAAGGCCACCTTCCCACAACTCGAAGAGCAGATCGCAGTGCCCAGCCGAGTTGCTGTAGACGCCCAGCGCCTCTTCAGCGAAACTTTTCGCAGCGCCTCGTGCCGACGAGCCGGGAGCAATGTCCTGCATCCTGAGAAACACGCTGGCGGAGAGCGGTGCGGAGTCACGTACAGTCATTTCGTAGTGTTGGATGGGGTACCCTTTGAGCTGTTCACGAGTCGCCTTGCCCTGATTGACGAGCTTCACGTACGGATGCTGGTCGAGCCGATGTTCAGCCACGATCTTGTTGATCTCGTTGTGAAAGGTCGCTTTGTCCATGTGTGTTCCTCCTTTACATAGTGAGAAGCGAGGAACAACGCTAGCAAAAGTTTTCTTCACCAACAAGTTTGAAAGTATGCCAGTTGCTATTGCGTTTATCCGAATTCTCAGCTTTCGACCCTCACCCTTGCCCTCTCCCTGCCAGGGCAAGGGTATTAAGTTAAGCCACGACCCTGCGGATGTGGGTTCCTTCTCCCACCGGGAGAAGGTCAGGATGAGGGGATCGAAAAGCTAGCAGCCTTATATTTCATCCCCTCACCCTAGCCCTCTCCCTGAGGGAGAGGGAATCAGAAAGCTGCTAACTTAACGCCATTGCCCTGCCAGGGAGAGGGAAGATGCGGAGCAACGAGAGCGGATAACGATCAAGATTACACCAACTGAAAATCGCTCTCGTTCACAGCCTGTTCTTTCTCTCTCAACGGAGGGTTAGGCCAATACTGTTCAGCACTCACTACACAGCTGTACCACTAGGTTCCTTCTCCTTGAAAGAGAAGAAACTTGGTGTGACCTTAGCCCTCTGTCAACATACGAGTTTTCATACGCTCACACCGCAGCGGCCACTTCTTCACGCCGCTCGCGCTCAAACACAAAGCCCTCGTAGCCCTTAGCAGCAACCTCAGTAATGCGCTGGAAGTAGAGCGGGCCTCCCAAATGCACGCAGAACTGGCGGTGCTTGCCAGGGATGTTGGCCCCTGTGTACCACGAGTCAGTAAGCGGATAGAGCGTGGTGTTGGCGAGGTCGGCGACCTCTTGATCCCACACCTTCTCAGCCTCGGGAGTGGCCTCTATAGTCCCTAGCCCCTGTTCACGCAGGTGGCGCACGCAGTTACCGATCCACTCAGATTCGCGTTCAGCGCCCAGCGGCATGTTATACAGCACAGATGGTGACCCAGGACCATGGATCATGAACAGGTTGGGGAAATCTGCGATTGTTATGCCGAGGTAGGTGTCGAAGCGCGCGCTCCACTTGTCTTTCAAGCTGACGCCGCCGCGGCCCTTAGGGTTGAGGCGCAGCAAGGTCCCAGTGATGGCGTCAAAGCCGGTGGCTAACACGAGCATGTCGAGCTGGTGCTCACCCGTGGCTGTGCGTACCCCTGTCGGCGTGATCTCCTGAATCGGGTCTTCGCGCAGATCAACCAGAGTCACATTGTCGCGATTGAAAGTTTCATAGTAGCCATTATCAAGGAGTTGGCGCTTAGTGCCCAGGTAATAGTCAGGCATCAGCTTCGCAGCGGTCTTGGGATCGCGCACAGTCTCGCGGATCTTGCCGCGCACGAATTCGGCCAGCGTGCGGTTCGCCTCTTTATTGGTCAAGAGATCAGCATAGCTACTGAACAAGAGGTGAAAGCCGCCCTTCTGCCAGAGATCTTCGTAGAGCTTCTGGCGCTGTTCGTCAGTATCCTCGCAGGCCAAACGCTCGCTGAACTTGAACGGCATGCCCACAGGATTCGTATTCAACTGCGTACGAATAGCCTCCCAGTTCTCGCGGGCGTGCTGCATCAGCTCAGGTTCAAGGGCTCGGTTACGAGCGGGGATGCTGAATTGCGGTGTGCGCTGGAGCACCGTCACGTGTGCCGCCTCACGGGCGATCTCGGGAATCGCCTGTACCCCTGAGGAACCAGTGCCGATCACGCCAACACGCTTGCCTGCAAAGGAGACCGGTGTCTGCGGCCAGCGACCAGTGTGGTAGCACTCGCCAGCAAAAGTCTTGATACCAGGAATGTCAGGCGTGTTCGGTGCTGAGAGAGTGCCGACCGCACAGATCAGAAACTGGCAAGAGACACGCGCTCCCGCACTAGTCTCGACCTGCCATTGCTGCCGCGCTTCGTCATAGCGAGCATCGCTGATCCACGTCTCCAGCTGGATATCACGGCGCAGGTCGAGCCGGTCAGCGACAAACTCCAGATAGGAGAGGACCGACTCCTGGCTCGGTTGGGTCTCGGCCCAGTCCCACTCCTTCACAAGGTCCTCTGAAAACGTGTAGCAGTAGAATGGGCTGCCCGGACCATCGACCCGTGCACCGGGGTAACGGTTCCACCACCAGGTACCACCGACACCAGAGGCGCCGTCGTACACACGGACCGAAAGGCCCATTTCGCGTAGATGGTGCAACGCATACAGTCCGCCGACGCCTGCGCCAATGATGACCGCGTCATAGTGTGTGGCCGCTCCGTTGCCTTGTGGATGTTGACTTCGATTTGTCATGGTAGGCTCTCCTTCTCTGTTCTCCGTCGGTTTTCGTTACTTAGATATAGCGCATCCCGATCCTCATTGTGAAGCACGAGGGATTTTCACGGCGCGGTGACCGTATTTTTGACCGCTTCAATGGTCCGATGGTCCAATCGTTCAATTTTCTCATTTCGGTAACGCAAACACTAACAGTGCGTCTCCGGGTTTGTTACCAAATAGAGGAGTCCCGCCCGAGGCGATGGCAACATATTGCATACCATCAACTTCATAGCTGATCGGCGGCGCGTTCACCCCCGCCTCGGTTGCATATTGCCAGAGCAGATCTCCAGTCTTCGCATCAAATGCATCCACCTTCCCATTGCCTTCGCCAACAAAGACCAGGCCACCTTTGGTTGCTACGACACCACCAATCAGTGGCTTCTCAATTTTCTTTTGCCAGACGATCTTGCCGATACGAGTATCGATAGCACTCAAGGTTCCCCAGCGCGGTTCATCGGTCATAGTCGCGGTCGTATAGTGTTGTGCGGGTTGTCCATTTTCAGCCGGCGCTTCTTTTACGGTATACAGGGTCGGCATGTGCACGCCTGCAACGTAGACAATGCCCGAGCTCGCATCATAAGAGACCGGTGACCACGACGCGCCGCCACCCGCTCCTGGAGCAATCCGCACGCCTTCTTTGGTCGGTGGCGTAAAAATCCCTTCTTGCGGAACAAACGCCTCTGACTTATAAAGAAACTTGCCGCTGGTGCGATCATTCACATAAAACCAGCCGGTCTTGCTTGCCTGGCCAACAACCGCAACGTGCTTGCCGTCAACTTCCGTATCAAACAGTACTGGCGGGCTAGCGACATCATAGCCCCACAAGTCGTGTGGCACTTGTTGATAATGCCAGCGGATCTTACCAGTTTCGACATCCAACGCGACTAAAGACACGGTGTAGAGATTATCACCAGGACGGGTCAGTCCATCCATCTGCGGCGAAGGATTGCCGACACCCAAGAAGAGTAACCCCAAGTTAGGATCTAGCGCGGGAGTAGTCCAAGTCGACCCACCACCAGTTTTCCAGGCATCAGCATATTTGGTGAAAGCCGCTTTCTCTGCGGCAATATCCCGATGCAGTGGCGCACCGTCCTGCGTTGCCTCGCGCCATTCACCTTCCCAGCCTTTGTTGGCCACTGTATGCCAGCGCCACACTTCTTTGCCGGTCTCAACATCGAACGCGGCAAGAAATCCCCGCAAACCATAGTCTCCTGCCATACCAACTACAGCACCAAGTTTCTGGCCCTTTTTGCCTTCGAGATGTAAACCATAGCCAGCACCAGTGATACCCACGATCACTTTGCCCTTGTAGACCAATGGCGCCATGTTCGCGCCTGCGCCGCTTGCTCCTGTCACGGTCGCATCTCGTAATGGGTCGGACGAACCCAATGCTTTTGTCGTCTCAGCTTTCCCTGCCCCTGGAGCCGCAAGAGCGATCTTCCATACGCTCTTGCCACTCTTTTGGTCCAATGCAACCAAGCCAGCATCTGCGGTTGCCATGAACACTTTACCGTACCCAAGCCCAGCACCACGATTCGCTACACCACAACAAAATTTGTCGGTCTTGTAGGTATGCTCGTAACGCCACAGCTGTGTGCCAGTTTTCGCATCGAGTGCGATGACATTATTTTTCGGTGTTGTAATGTACATCACCCCATCAGCAACCAGCGGTGTGGTCTGAAACGCATCTTTGATTCCGGTTTGAAACTTCCAGCGTAGCGCCAGAGATTTCACGTTCTGTGTATTGATCTGATCGAGCGGAACAAAGCGCTGGTTGCCATAATCACGCCCAGGAATGAGCCAATTCTTGCCATCTTTCCCAGCATTCAGCAGGCGAGGCATATCAACCGTCGAGGCCGACTGTCCCCATGCCGCAACCCCAGAGAACACTCCCATAGCCAACGCAACAACGTGAAAGAGAATTTTCATGACTGCTGCTGTAGCATGAGCCGATTAAGAAGCAAAGGGAATGAATATTTCCTTTGCCCATTTCTCCGTTTATCCTTTTCCCCATTTTCCCCAATAACCTGTTCTCTCTTTTTCTCTTTTGCTATGCTCTTCTCGTACAAAGAGGATGATATGCAAACAGCACAAGAATCCGCACTTCCAATGACACAACCAGGTTCACAGCCTGAGACAGGGAATCGACTGATTCTCCACGGTGTCAGTTGGGCAACGTACGAGAGCCTCTTGGCTGACTTCCAAGAGAGTAATGCGGTGCACTTTGCCTACGACCGAGGGGTATTGGAAATTGTGGCACCTTCCGCGAAACACGAAGAACCCAACCGAGCCCTCTCTCTCTTTGTCGATCTTGTCACCGGTGAATGGGATATCGAAGTCAGACGCCTCGGTTCAACAACGTTCACCCGTAAGGACTTGAGTAAAGGTTTTGAACCCGACTCCTGCTTTTATATCCAAAACGTAGAACGGATACGTGCTAAAGAAGAAATCGATGTTGCCGTAGACCCGCCACCGGACTTGGTTATCGAAATCGATGTTACCAATCCATCACTTAACAAGTTTCCGATTTATGCTGCAGTTGGAGTGCCGGAAGTGTGGGGTTATCAAGGCGGACGCGTACAGATTTTTCAACGGGTAGACGAACAATATACCATAGTTGAGCAGAGCACGGTGTTACCACCTCTGACCAGCACCATTCTGACGCAGTTTCTTGAGGAGAATCGAACGTTACGGAGTCCAGATTGGTTACGTCGCGTGCAAGAGTGGGCACGGCAACACAAATCGTAACATCTACGAAACGACGTCAAACGGTTGGGTGTCGTTGACGCATTCTTCAGACAAGCGTTCTTTTTCACGACTACTGACGCGCCCGACTCGGCCTGCAAAAAGGTCAGCAAGAGTTTGAGGACCTTGCGACTGTTCTGTTTCCTGTCCGGCTTCTTCCTGGGCTTGAGGCAACTGGGAGGCAATCCAGTCCACAGGAGTAAGACCGCTTGCGTCTGCCGCTTTCTTGAGGTCAGCGTATAACGCGTCAGGTATTTCTAAAGTATGACCCATAGTTTTCCCTCGTTAATCGTGACAGAGAAATACCCCACGTACAAGGTAAAGATAACCGACCGACGTTGACGCACATCGGTGCAATCTCCATAATTTCCCCTAATTTTGCGGCGGAAACTCGGACACGAAGGGAAAACGCATCTCTATGCCTCTGAAACTTGGCGTTGATGTTGGCGGTACGTTCACTGATCTGATTTTGGTCGATGAAGATAAAGGGCGGATGATCCGGGCGAAAACGCCCTCAACGCCAGCCGATCAATCGGTTGGCGTATTAAATGGCATCGAGAAAGTCTGCCGTCTCGCCAATATCTCTCCTGGTGAGATCACGCACATCATGCACGGTACGACCGTCGCCACCAACGCCGTGCTCGAAGGCAAAGGAGCGAAGGTCGGCCTCATCACCACCGAAGGCTTTAAGCAAATTCTCCATCTCGCGCGTTCGTGGACGCCTGGTCCGTTGGCGGGTTGGATTATCATGCAGAAACCGGAACCGCCAGCAGCTATCGAAAACACTCGTGAGGCCAAAGAACGGATCGACACACGCGGGAATGTCGTCAAACCGCTTGATGAAGACGCGATCCGTAAAGATTTACAAGATCTTGTGAGTCGTGGCGTTGAAGCGATCACGGTCTCGTTGATCAACTCGTATACCAATCCAGTTCATGAGAAACGGATCAAAGCTATTGCCCAAGAAATGTTTCCTACACTGCCGGTGACAGCATCGGCGGAAGTATTGCCAGAGTTTCGTGAGTACGAACGTGCGCTGACAGCCGTCATGAATTCTTATGTGCGCCCCAAAGTCGCAGTGTACATGAAGAACTTCGCTGAGAAACTCGCATCACACGGCCTCAAAGCTGATGTCAACATTTTGCGTTCGGATGCTGGTTTGATGACACTACGTATGGCGCAGGAACGACCAGTCTATGGTGTGATGTCCGGCCCGGCCGGAGGTGTCGCTGGTGCATTAGTCATCGCTACGAAAGCTGGGTTCCCGAATATTCTCACACTCGACATGGGTGGCACATCAACTGACGTCGCGTTGTGCCAGGATGGCACACAAACAATCTCACGCGAGACTACCCTTGGCTATTTTCCTATCAAAGTTCCTTCAGTTGACGTACGCAGCATCGGTGCTGGCGGCGGATCAATTGCCCACGTTCCTGAGATCACCAACGCGCTACGTGTTGGTCCACAAAGCGCTGGTGCCGATCCAGGACCGGCGAGCTATGGCAGGGGTGGCACTGAAGCGACGGTCACTGATGCCAACGTGGTTTTAGGCCACCTCCCGCCACGCTTGCTTGGCGGTGAAATGTCACTCAATGTTGAAGCAGCAAAAGAAGCGGTCGAACGCATCGGCAAAAAAATCGGCCTTGATGTGTATCGTGCGGCGCAAGGTATTCTCGACATCGTCAATGAGAACATGCACGGTGCGCTCCGACTCGTTTCTGTACAACGCGGCTATGATCCACGTAACTTTGCGCTTGTCGCTTTTGGTGGAGCCGGGCCTCTACATGCCAACGCCGTCGCCAAATTGATTGGTTCGTATCCGGTTATTGTCCCACCCGCTCCAGGTATTCTCTGCGCAACCGGCGATGTCGGCTGTGATTACCGGGAAGAATTTGCCCGCACAGTGTTGCGTACGCTCGATCAAATGACCGGTCCTGAGGTCATTCAGATCCTGCAAAACCTGGGCGAAGAGGCGACTGGCTGGCTCGAACGCGAGGGTATTCCACGTAGTCAGCAGCAAGTGTTCTATAATGCCGACATGCGTTACTTCCGGCAGGGCTATGAGCTGCCCATCACCACGACACTCAGTGATCTACAAACTCATGGCACGACAGTGTTGGCAAACAAGTTCCATTCCTTGCACGATCAGTTATATCGCTTCAAGCTTGATGCCGAGTGCGAGATCGTCAATTTGCGGGCTGTCGCGTTAGGCAAAGGCGCAACGCTGAAACTCGCCGAAGCCGACCTCGATAGTGCTTCTGCCAAACATGCGCAGACCGACGAACATCAAGTCTATTTCGATGGTCACTTTCTCGCCACACCGATTTACGATCGCACCAAACTGCGCCCTGGCAATCGTATGGCCGGACCAGCCATTGTCACGGAAATGGATTCAACGACAGTAATTCTGCCCAGCTTTACAGGTGAGGTGGATCGGTATTTTAATATTGTGATTCGACCCGCGGCATAGCCAATGAAAAATTAAAAATGAGGAATGAAAAATTCAAGAAATTCGATGACTGAAATTTTCCTTAATTTTTAATTTTGAATTCTCAATTTTTAATTCCTGAAAGGGAGCCCCCATGCGTGACGTAAAAATCGCCAAGATCCCCAACATCGAAGTCGATCCGGTGGTGCTCGATATCATCGAAAGTGCGCTCAAGAACTATCGCTATGAAATGGATGCGGTGCTCTATCGCACGGCGATGTCACCGGTGATTCGTGAGCAGCACGATGAGTTTCCGATGATCTGCGATCCGAACGGGCGCATGATCGTCGGTCAGTTTGGCTCGTATGTGCGTGAGATGATGGATACCTTCGATCGGCAGATTTATCCGGGTGATGTGATCCTGCTCAATGATCCATACCTCTGCGGTGGAGCGATCTCGCACATCAACGATTTTCTCGTGCTGATGCCGGTGTTCGATGAAGGCGAGTTAATCGGTTGGGTGTCGATGTTCGGGCATCAAATGGACGTGGGCGGCCCCCTGCCCGGCTCGTTTCCGACTAATGCGACGACCATCTTTGGCGAAGGGTTGCGCATCCCCCCTGTCAAACTGTTTGAGAAAGGCAAACTCAATGATGACGTGTTGAACCTCATTCTCAATAACGTTCGCATTCCCGTCATGAACCGCTCGGACTTGATGGGTATTGTTGCCGGTTGCAAAACCGCCGAACAACGTGTGCTAGAACTTTGTCAGCGCTTTGGTCGCGATACCTATCTCGCAGCATGTCAGGCGCTGCTCGATCGTACCTATCGCGCCGTGCAAACGCTCATCCAACGTAATATCTCGACTGAGCCACAGTCGTTTGAGGATTATGTCGATGATGATGGGCTCGGTAACGGCCCATTCAAGATGAAACTCACCATTTGGCGTGAAGGCGAGAAAGCGGTGTTCGATTGGACCGGCACTGATCCACAAGCACTAGGGCCGATCAACTTCTACTTGAACGAAGGTATGTTCAAGATGTTCATCGGCGTCTATCTCATCATGGTCTATGATCCGCAGATTCTCTTTAACGATGGCTTCTATCCACTAATTGAAGCGCGTCTACCTGATGGTTCGCTGTTGCATCCGAAATTCCCAGCGGCCCTCGGTTGTCGCACGCATGCGCTGGCGCGATTGTTTGATGTCATGAGTGGGTGTCTTGGTCAGAAGAGCCCGGAACTCACGACGGCTGCGGGCTACGGCACCAGTCCACATTTGCTCTACAATGGGACTGATAAAGACGGCAAGTTCTTCTTCATTATGGAGATTAGCTACGGTGGCATTCCTGGTCGTCCGATTGGTGATGGCATGGATGGCCACTCGTGGTGGCCGCAGTTCACTAACATTCCCACTGAGTATCTGGAAAACTTCTGCCCGATGCGGGTTGACCGCTATGCGTCAGTAATCGATTCCGGCGGCGCAGGTTTGCATCGTGGCGGTAACGGCATCGATAAGTGGTACACCTTCCTCGAACCGGGTGAGGTCGCAATTCATGACGATCGCTGGCTCACACCACCGTGGGGTATTCTTGGTGGTAGGCCTGGGATGCGGTCAACGAAGATTCTTGTCAAAGCCGATGGCTCACGAACAGTACTCCCCTCAAAGTGTGATCAAGTCAAAGTCGAGCCTGGCGATCAGCTCATCTTCCAAACTGCCGGTGGTGGCGGCTGGGGCGATCCATTGCAACGTGAAGCCGAGAAAGTACGTATCGATGTTGCGCGCGAACTGGTCTCACGCGAAAAAGCGCGACGTGACTACGGTGTCGTCATCGATGCAAACACTCTGCAAGTCGATGAAGCCGCAACGCGGACATTGCGAGAAAAGATGGCCAAAGAACGTGGAGCGATACAAACCTTTGACTTCGGTCCGCCATTGCCACAGCTCTTAGCACGCTGCAAAGAAGAGACAGGTTTGGAACCACCTGTGCCACCAAAGCTTCCTGCCGGTTGGGCAACGAATGGGGTGAAGAAGCAGGCGGCATAACAAAACGTGGTGCGTGGAACGTGTTACGTATTATCTGGCAAATAGTATCGAGCACGTTCCCTGATTTACACAACACGCACCACGTAACACGCATCACGTTTTACGGCCCACGCCCCCCTGCTCCCTTGTCTCATTGAGCATCCCCAGCTACACTCCCGCCCAGTGTCACAACCTGCTCAATCGGCTTCATCACAACCTACACATCCACAAACCATCACACCCCCAGTAGCTACAGAACAGCTCTTTACGCGGGATTTCTTGTTGGTGTGTGTTAGTACGTTCCTGTTTTCCGGCAGCATGTTTCTGCTGTTCGCGGTGCTGCCATTGTTCATTGTTCAGGAACTGCATGGCGCAGAATCGCAGGTCGGCATGATCATGGGCGCATTCGCGCTCTCTGCAGTGCTGAGTCGCCCGCTGTCAGGGAGATTAGTGGATACGTGGAGCCGTAAGTCCTGTTTGGCGCTGGGTGCGTTGATCTATGTGATATTTCCCGCGCTGTACACGCAGGCGACGTCGGTGGCGATGATGATGACGCTACGTTTTTTTCACGGCATTGGCATCGCGATCTACACCACTGCGGGAAGCGTCTTTGTTGCTGACCTCGCACCACCTGCGCGACGTGGCGAAGCAATGGGGTATTACGGCATGGCGCTCAATCTGGCGATGGCGATCGGTCCAGCCCTTGGAGTCGCGCTCGCTGGGTGGTTAGGATTCGCGGGACTTTTCTGGACCGCAGCGAGTTTGGCGCTCGCATGCTTGCTCTTGGTGCAACTGGTCCACGATCCGCATCAGTCTCGACCGCAGACCGACCATCAGACAACTCCGCGGCCAGCCCTGTTTAGCCGTGTCGCGGTATTCCCTGGCTTCATTGCCATGTGCATGACGATGACCTTTGGCGCGATCGTGTCGTTTCTTCCTTTGTTTGTCCAACATCACAACCTCGGCAACGCAGGACTCTTCTTTACCGTCTACTCAATCGTGGTTGTTGTATTGCGCCCACTCTCCGGTCGATTGTCTGATCGCTTTGGTCGTTCGGCAGTGATTCTTCCGGGCATGTTTTTTCTCGCCATCTCGATGGTGGTCTTAGCCTATACGACATCACAGTCGGGATTGTTATGGACTGCGGTATTGCAAGGCATCGGCTTTGGCGCTGTCCATCCTGCTATCATGGCCTGGATTGTTGACCGCTCGACTGTGCACGATCGCGGACCGGCGCTCGCAACGGTGATGATGGCGTTCGATATCGGTGTAGGGCTCAGTGCTATTGGCCTTGGACTCGTGCTGCAACGTACTGACTTTTCCACGATGTACCTCTGTGCCGGAGGTATTGCCCTGGTCGGTACGATCGCCGTGGCTTTTGCCGCGCTGACGGAGTCAGCAAAGGAGCGGCACGAAATCGGACCATAGAAGAGTAGTACAGTTAGGGTAGCGTGCGCTGTGCGCACGCTGCGCCCGCCTGTTCCGATTCCCGTGCGCATGGCGCACGCTAGGGTCTCTCGGTAAGAATCCCAAGTGTGCCAATCTCGCATGGTTTGATTGAGATTCGCAATCGCTCCTCAGGACAACGGAACGCCTTCAGCGTAGCGTGCGCTGCGTGCACGCTTCTTCAAGCAATCCCGGCCTCTCACCCGCGGGGGAACACACGTTTATAGTCATAGACCCGTTCATCAAAGAGAACATCTCTAGCTGTGATAGGGCGGCTGAAAATAATCCCCTCTAACGACGTGCAGCGACTCAACGCCACATACGTTTGCCCATGCGCGAACGCACCACGCCCAAGGTCAATGAACACGTTGTCAAACGTTTGCCCCTGACTTTTGTGAATCGTAATCGCCCAGGCTAAACGTAACGGGTATTGCGTAAACGTCCCAATCACTTCTTCTTCGATGCGGTTGGTGTCGCGATGGTAACGATATTGCCGGTTCTCCCAGGTCTCGGGCTCCACTTCATAGGCTGTGCCGTCGACCTCGACACGGACTTTCTTCTCATCGAGGGCAAAGACGCGAGCAAGAGTACCATTGACCCACCGTTTCTCAGGATCATTTTTCAGTAGCATCACTCGCGCGCCACGTTTTAACTCCAGGAGAGATTCAGTGGGATAAATTGACGGCTCGAAGAGCCCGGTCACGTTCGCTTGATACACATACGCTTTGGCATTGATCTGATCGAGCATCGAGCGATTCTTGCGATAGGCAGCCTCATTCGTTGACGTCAAAGTAATGAAAGATGCGTCAGCCGAGAGTTGTCCAGGACGCTGGATACGAGCGTTTAAGAGCGAGAACAACGCCGCATCAAGCTGATGTTCCCGAATCCTGTTGAGCACCTCAATGAACGCGTTGTCGCGCTGCCGGTAGATGGTCGTGAGTTCTATCGATGAAGGTTGGAGTTCCTGAAAAACCTTGGCGAAAAAGAAATACGGACCGCCGTAATGTTCATCGAAAAACTCTTTCATCTCTCCATCTCTGACAATCGGCGGCAATTGGAACAAATCGCCACAGAGGACAACCTGCACTCCACCGAATGGCGTGCTCATGTCATCGCGTTGGATACGTAATGCGCTATCGATACCGTCCATCACATCTGCGCGTACCATCGACACCTCGTCGATGATCAGCATCTGCAGGTTTTCAAAGAGTTTCGCATTCTTGAGGCGACGAATACTGTGCGGATCAATCAGGGTTGGCGGAAAACGAAAGAACGAATGGATTGTTTGTCCGCCGACATTGAGCGCCGCCACACCGGTTGGCGCAAGGACAGCGGTGCTCTTGGTTGTCATTTCGCGCAGATAATGCAGGAACGTGGATTTCCCGGTTCCGGCCTTGCCGGTGACAAAGACACTTTGCCCATGTCGTTCGATCAGATCGAGCGCGTGCTGAAACTCTGGTGTGATCTCGACTTGTTTGAGATCCCGCACCCGTGCACCAACGCTACGAAATCGAGGGGCACGAATACCAGCATGGTCGGTACGATGTGGGGTGGAGCGGGAGGCTGCCATGCGAGTCACATACAACGCTTTTCGCCGCAGTGCGACCTCCTCTTGGCATAGGGGCCATCCCTGTAAAGGTCGGTTGACTACCGTCGCATCGCCAGAATCCGCGCAGTCGATACGTGCGTTTGTTTTTTGCCACTCAGTTTGTGAGGTACTGGCTTCTTCGGCCCGCGTTTGGACTTGGT
>Ga0194132_10002972_pt1 | contig 30864 bp, 32 predicted proteins | sample TA2KigOf80mmetaG_FD_148612 | JGI IMG/M metagenome (GOLD analysis project Ga0194132, IMG submission 148612) | Freshwater microbial communities from Lake Tanganyika, Tanzania - TA2015054 Kigoma Offshore 80m | ecosystem: Environmental > Aquatic > Freshwater > Lake | place: Tanzania: Lake...
TGATGTATGATGGCGACAGCTCTTTCAAAGCATCCGGTGCGCGCGACAGTGTATGGAATGAGAACATGCTTTTCCGCAACAACCTTATTGTAAACAGCACAGCCGCCGCTGCTGCCGGTTCAAGCAACACAGGTCTGGTGGAAGTGGCTACAGCAAACGCTCCTTTCCTGAACCGTTTTGATGCATGGGTTCGCAACGCCGCTACCCAGAATAAAATCAATCCGGTAGCATATACTGCCAAAACTGTATTGGAAGATCCTCAAAACGCTACCGCTCCCAACTTCCGCCCCGTCGCAGGTTCTCCCGCACTGAGTGGTGCTAATTTCACCTACAGCCGCCTTGCAGAGTTTGGCGTGTTCAATGGTGTTAACACCATCGAAACCGTGAGTGGTATCAATGTTTATCCTAACCCTGCTCAAGACAACATTAACCTGGAATTTGGCTCAACACAGAGCTTCGAGGCTTCTGCCAAAATTGTTGACCTGACCGGTAAAACCGTTATGAGCCTGGGCAACCTGCGTGTTAACGGTGGTTTGAATACACTTTCTGCCAACATCAGCAACCTGAACAAAGGTATTTATCTGATGGTGGTTGAAGGCAGCAAAGGTCGCATTACCCAGCGCTTTATCGTTAAGTAATTTCTCATAGGTTTAGTTCGGAAAGTCCCGCCTGAAAAGGCGGGATTTTCTTTTTTATACCCCATAACTTTGCCATGTTCTATGAATAGCGCTGAACTCATTGCTTTGTTTCATTCCCACGCCAATCCTGAATTAGCAGAGGGTATGTCACGGTATATGAAATACCACTTCCCTTATCTTGGTATTCAAAAGCCATTGAGAAGCAAACTGGAAAAGGATTTTGTTCAGGCAAACAAAAACCGGAAGTTTGATATACTGAAGTCTATCATCATGGAACTTTGGGAACAACCGGAACGCGAATTTCAGTATACCGCCATGGAACTGATGCTAAAATCCAAAATATGGAAACACCGGGATGCACTGGATTTATGGCAGTATTGCCTCACCCACAAAAGCTGGTGGGATACAGTGGACATGTTGGCCAGCCGCATGGTGGGACCGTATTTTCTGGTTTTTCCGGCAAAAAGAGACGAAAATATTGAACAATGGCTGCTTTGCGATAATATGTGGCTAAACCGCACCGCGCTTATTTTTCAGCTGAATTACAAATCAAAAACCGACGAAGGATTGCTATTTGCCTGCATAGAAAAACAGATTGATTCCAAAGAATTTTTTATCCGAAAAGCCATTGGCTGGGCCTTGCGGCAATATGCCCGCACCTACCCCGATGCTGTGCTGCGTTTTGCAGATGCACACAACCTAAGCCCACTAAGCAAAAGAGAAGCATTGAAACATTTCCCGAAAGCATAAAAAAAGGCCCGTTTTTCGACGGACCTTTTCTTATAATACTATCGCTGTAATCAGGAAGTTTTACTTGGTTGCTTTCAGGGAAATGGTGATTTCCATTTCCTTGTTTACGATACCGTCTTTCATCTTCTTCTGGGCAGCTTCAGCCAATCTGAGGTTTTTGCTGTCGTAGTTGATGCCCCATTCCAAACGGTTGATGGTAGCTTTGCCGTTAGCCGTAACGGTATTCCCTTCTACTTTAATGGTAGCCGGGAAAGTGATTTTACGGGTGCTGTCGCGAAGGGTCAGGTTACCGCTTACTTCGTGGGTATTGCCTTCTGAAGCTTTCTCTTCTACGCTCACGATTTCAAATTTGCCGGTTGGGAATTTGGCAACATTGAAGAAATCTTCAGCCATCAGGTGGCCAACGAGTTTTTTCTGGTAACCCGTGTCGGTAAGGTCGGTATTTTTGATGCTGTTCATGTCGATAACAAATGAACCGGCAACTACTTTTCCGCCTTCTACGCTCAGGCTGCCTTCTTTAATCCCGATGGTGCCTTTGTGCTCGCTTGTAGCAACAATCTTCCAGCCGCGCCATTCCAGGTTGCTGCCGGCAGCATCAACGGTGTAAGTTCCGGCGTTTTCACCGGCTTGTGCCGCTGAATCGGCATTTTCAGAGTTTTGTGAGTTCCCTCCGCAGGAAGCCAGCATGCTTAATGCGGCGATTCCGGCTACGTAAAACAAGGTTTTTTTCATGTTTCTATTTTTTTTATTTATTTGGTTTTATAGTGCAAATATGTTTGTTTAAACAAACTTTTACAAGTTTTTAATAAAATTTTCTGTTTCCCGTGTTCACAACCGCCTTCAAATCGAAGAGGATATGGTATAATCCGTAATAGGTTCGATTGATATACAGAGAATGACGGGATCCCCTTGCCTTCTTGCTGTTGCGTACTTCGGGCATGTCTATGAGTTTATCGGCAAACTGATAAATACCGGAGAAATAGGTTTCGTTGCCAAAATCAAAGGTTTCCTTGGTGAAAGGCAGGGTTAGCATATTGATCATCTCCTTGAAAAGTGGGGTAAAAAAGGCGATATCGGCATCGGTATCATCGGCATGCAGCAGTTCAAGTTCCCTGAAAATCGCTCCTGTCTTTTCGCTGTCCTTGTAAATATTTCTATCTACCAGCCTGAAATACGGTGTATAAAAGCGATCCGGAATTTCCTTCACACAACCGAAATCAAAAATATTGACGGTACCGTCTTCCAAAAACAGAAAATTGCCGGGATGCGGATCGGCATGCACGGTTTTAAGTACATGGATCTGGAAATCGTAAAAATCCCAAAGTGCCTGCCCGATGCGGTTGCGCACTTCCTGCGAAGGATTGTTGGCCAGAAATTCCTTCAGATGCAGGCCATCCAGCCAGTCCATGGTTATGATCTTGTCGGATGACCATTTCGGATAATATTGAGGAAATATGAGGTTTTTTATGTGTGTACAGGCAGCACTCAATTCCATGCTGCGCTTCAGTTCCAGGGCATAATTGGTCTCTTCCAGCAGTTTGCCTTCAATTTCATCGAAATAATTGTCGATGTCATTTTTATTCATATTGAGCAGGCGAACCGCAAAGGGCTTTACCATGCGCAAATCAGAGCCGATGGAATTGGCCACCCCGGGATACTGAATTTTCACAGCCAGCCACTTTTCTTTGGCCCTGGCCTTGTGCACCTGACCAATACTGGCGGCGGCCACGGCCTTTGACGTAAAATCATCAAAAAAAGCAGTTGGTGGTTGCCCGAATGCCTTGCGGAATACTTGCGCTACCAGCGGTGCTGACAGCGGTGGAGCAGAATATTGCGAGAGCTGAAATTTCTCCTGATACTCTCTGGGCAGGATTCCACGGTCCATGCTCATCATTTGCGCCACCTTGAGGGCGCTGCCTTTAAGCGTGCTCAGGGTTTCGTAAATATCGCCGGCATTGTCTTTGTGCAGTTCTTCCCTGCTCACATCCGCATTCACCAGCTTTTTGGCATAATGCTTCATGTAATTGCCTCCCACCTTCACCCCGGCACCGGCAATGTGCGCCGCACGCTCAATGCGTGTTTTGGGTATTCTCTCCTGCGTTTTCAACGATTATGAAAAAGATTTTTTGGCGCGCTGAAACATAAATTTGCCAAAATCCAGTACTTCATCAAACAGATTTTCGCCCATAAGTTTAAAGCCAATATTCACGGTCTTTTCAATGGCCGCATCGGTATCTTCAAAGTCTTTGGAAGTATCTTTCAACCAGAAGTTCAGTAGGAACAAGGTTTGCACCCAAAGTCCGTGTTTAAACTGTTCTGATATAAATTTCCTGTCTGCCACCTGTCCGGCTGCTATGCCTGTAGACACAATGTTTGAGGCATAATCCAGAAAAGCGTGTCGAAAATCCTGCAAAGCGGAATCCATGGGATTGATGCCCTTCATGGATTTATCTGCCAGATAAAGCACATAGCTGCGATACTGCATGAGTTCCTGTGTCCACAGGAAATAAAAAGCACTCAGTTTTTCGGCAGCACTGAATGCACCGTACTGGGCATCGGCTTCCAGCTTGTGGCGGGTCGCTTCAAAAACATGCACCCAAAAATAGCGGTCAAGGGCTTCGAAATTGCTGAATTGCGCGAAAAAATCCGCGTCTGTTTTTTTCAGCTTTTTCATAAAAATATAAACCGATTCCGGCTTTTTACCGTTCTCCAGCTGATACTGAATATACTTTTCCAGCAATGATGATGTATCCATACGTTTTGTTGCATAGATAACCCATAGACAGGGGTTTTTGTTTGGATTCGCGAACGAAATTTATGCGTGGCGGTTACCCACCCAAACAAAGCGGCGATTCACATATTCGGGAGTGGTAAAACCTGCGTTTCCGCTGGGGTTTCCACCCGATACGTGAAAATCGCTGAAGGCGGCATGCTGGTTCACAAAAGCGGCGCCGGTAAAGTTGAAGCTCACGGGTGTGAAGGCAGCGTTCATGGCTTCGGCCACTTCTGTTTTGAATGCTTCCTGTGTGGTATAGCACAAACAGGTAATAGCGCCCAGTTCGGATGCAGAAGCCGCAGCCAGTTTCAGGCTTTCAGCACTGCCGGCAGTTTTTACCACAAACACAGCCGGACCAAAACATTCATGCTTCCAAACCTGTGAGCTTGCAGCATCGGTAACCATTACCACGGGGCTTTTCATACGTGCATCGGGGAATTCAGGATGCAGCACAGGGATGCTGTCCATTGCTATGGTTGTATGCTTTTTAGCTTCATCCACGCGGCTTATGGTAAGATCGTTCTGAATAGCACCCAGTGTGTACGGGCCTATTTTGGGATTTTCCACCAGGCTTTTAACCGCATTGCTGATTCCGGCGACCACTTCATCAAAGCTCAGATGCCCATCGGCTGTGGCGATTCCATTTTCGGGGACAAAAATATTTTGGGGCGCGGTACACATTTGTCCGCTATAGAGACAAGCACTGAAAGCAATATTGCCAAACACAGCCTGCACATCGGTCACAGAATCGAGTATGATGCTGTTTACACCCGCTTTTTCGGTAAAAGTGATCTTTCCGGGCATGGCTTCAATCACATCGCCAAAGGCGGAACCGCCGGTGTAGTCAATCAGATTCACATCCGGGTGTTCGGCCAGTTTTTTGGTAATCGGGTTTGAAAGGGTATCTGCAGCCATTTGCACTACATTGGCCGGAAGGCTCGCAGACAGCGTTGCCTTTTGAATTTCTTCAAGCACAATAGCAATGGGCAGAATGCTCTTGGGGTGCGGTTTCACAATCACGGGATTGCCTACTATCAAAGAGGCATACAGCCCGGGAACTGTGTTCCACGTAGGAAAGGTACTGCAACCGATAACCAGCGAAATGCCACGAGGAATGGGATTAAAGTCCTTTTTAATCTGCAGATCGAACTTGCCCATGGGTTTCACCCAGTCTACGGAATGGGTAAAGCGGGTCAATTCCTGATACGCCAGACTCAGCACTTCCATGGCGCGGTCATTGGCATGCGGGCCGCTGGCCTGAAAGCTCATCACAAAACTTTGTCCGGTGGTGTGCATGGTGGCATAGGCGATTTCAAAAAACCGTTCAGACACCTTGTTCAGCGAGTTTACCAGAATTTCGGCGCGCTTTTCAATCGAAGTATGTTTCCATGCAGACCAGGCATTGCGGGCATACGCCACCAGATCTTCGGCCTCGTAATACGGGTATTGTATTCCCAATCCCACCATCATATACGGAGAAACCTCCTCGCCTACCCTTCCGCTGTGCGGATTTTCGGCAAGGCCGCTAAAATCGGTGTTCAGGTGCTTCTGAAAGGCTTCCAGTCCTTTGGCATTGGCGTCTTCAGCATATGCCTTTGGATTTTCGGGGTAAGCAGCATAAAACTGCCTGTTTTTTTGTGCCTCAATGGCTTGCTGTATCTGGTTTTGGGCTTGTGTGCTCATGCAACTATTTTTTAAGGGTTTGATTCTATGCTTTCGAGGTGTAAGAAATGAAAAAGGCGGTGTACCAGCGGGGCAAAGATGACCCCTATGGAAGTAAGAAACGCTACACCGCTATATATGCTGTAGAGTGTGGCGAAGATTTTGGCATCATCGGTGGTGAGGTTGGCTACGGGCCCCATTCCGGTAAGGATCATGGAGGCGTTATAGAAACCATCTACCCAGCCTAAACCTGCGTAATGCCTGTAACCTACGGCACCCACAAACAGGCTCAGAAATATAAATGCTATCCCGAACAAAGTAAAAAGTAGCATCCTTTTAAGAAAGATATTTCTCCTTGCCAGCGGATTGCTTCTATGTTCAAAATGCAATGCCATTTAACTTATGCCTGACCGGTTTGTCCGCCGAAATTCAACGGGATGGCTGGATTCGACTCGTTTTCATCCAGTTCTATTTCTCCAAACGTATGTTCAAATTTCGCGATGTTATCTCCCAATGCAAACAGCAATCTTTTGGCATGCTGGGGAGCCAGAATAATGCGGGATTTTACCTTGCCTTTGGGAACTCCGGGCATCAGGCGCACAAAATCCAAGATAAACTCGGTATTGCTGTGGGTAATAATGGCAAAATTGCTATAGGTACCGTCTGCTATTTCGTCAGAAATTTCTATGTCAATTGGGGGGGTGTTGTTTTCCATGGTTGAATATTTAAAAAATAATAACAGCAAAGATACTGAAGGTGATAGCAAGCTTAAAAAAAAATGGTAATTTTGTGTTAAACCCAAACAGGCTTAACAGCGTCTAAGTTCCGATGAAAAAATTGATACTCGTTTTGAGCATAATTCTAACCTCTCGTGCATTTGCCCAAACACCCTACTGGAGCGAGCATGTAGCACCCATTTTGTACAACAATTGCACCAACTGCCACATTGAAGGCGGCATCGCTCCTTTCTCACTGGTGGGATATGAAAAAGCAGTTGCTTACGCAGGAAGCATAAAAAGTGCAACCTCATCTCGCAGCATGCCTCCGTGGCCTGCCGATTTGCAATATCAACGATATGCGCATGAGCGTGTTTTGAGCAATGAAGAAATCAGTGCCATTGCAAACTGGGTGGATGGCGGCACGCCCAAAGGTGATACCACCAAAGCCCCTGCAAAACCTGAATTAAAAACAGGCGGTAGCATCATCAGCCCCACCCGAAATCTCAAAATACCTGATTACTCTGTAAAAACAACCACCGACGAATACCGTTGTTTTGTTTTGCCCACGGGCTTCACACAGAATCAGTTCCTCACGGCCATTGAAGTCATTCCCGGAAACCTGCGTGTGGTGCACCACGCGCTCATTTTTCACGATACAAGCTCAAAACCCTTGCAACTGGATGCGGCAGACCCCAAACCCGGGTATCTTAGTTTTGGCGGTACGGGCAGCAGCACTTCAGAACTCATCGGTATCTGGGCTCCGGGTTCAGAACCCTATTTCTTCCCGAATGGCTTTGGCATTAAACTGCTAAAAAAAGGTAATATCGTTTTACAGATTCACTATCCCGGAGGCGTAAATAATGTGGTTGACAGCACAAGGGTAATTCTAAAAACAACTACCACAACCCAAAGGCAAGTGGTTATTCAACCTGCACTGAACCACAATGCACCCAATTTACAAAACGGGCCATTGTATATCCCGGCAAACCAGGTCAAATCATTCAACAACAAATACGATTTACCTGTTGATGTTTCTGTATTTACGGTGGGGCCGCACATGCATCTCATTGGCAGTTCCATCAAGGCTTTTGGAGTTACAACCCATAAAGATACAATCCGTTTTGTTGATATACCCAAATGGGATTTTCACTGGCAACGCTCCTATACCTTCAGGAATGTATTGAAAGTTCCGGCAGGGACGACTTTGCGTGGACAAGCCAGCTACAACAACACTTCCTCCAATCCGTTCAATCCAAGCAACCCGCCACAGGCCGTTTCGCTGGGAGAAGGCACCAATGATGAAATGTTTCTGGTGTATTGCTGGTTTACCCTTTACCAGCCGGGTGATGAAAATATTGTTATTGATAATGCGGTGCTCAAAAATGTGAGCAAAACTTCGGTATTGAAAACGGAAACCACCCGCATTTATCCCAATCCCGTGTCAGATTTCGCCTGGGTAACGGATGTTCGCTTTGCTCCGGGAAATTATCAGTGGAAGATTACAGATCTCACAGGGAAAACCATTGCAGAAGGCAATAACAACATGGATTCGGGAAAACGCTGCAAAATCCCGGTTGTGGAGATTCCCGCGGGCGCCTACCATATTTCCATTCGGCAGGGAAATACCTATTACAGCGGGCGGCTACTGAAACAGTAATTATTTTACGCAGGTAACCGAAATCTCCACCATTGCATCTTTGGGTAGACGGGATACCTCTACGGTTTCACGTGCCGGATACAGTTCATTTGAGAAATAACTGCCATAAATGGCATTCACCTTGGGAAAATCATCCATGCTTTTCAGGAAAATAGTAGTTTTAACGATATGGCTGAATTCCAGCCCGGAAACCGTTAACAGGGCTTTGATATTTTCCATAACCTGTTTGGCCTGGGCTTCCACGCCGCCTTCGGCCATTTTACCGGTTACGGGATGGAGCGCAATTTGTCCGGAAAAGTACCAGGTGTTGCCGACACGCACACCCTGACTGTAAGGCCCAATGGGCTCAGGAGCATTTTTTGTAAAAATCGTTTCTCGCATGATGGTTTGCTTATTTTTGTAGCTGCATGAACATAGGAATACTGGCATCAACAGACAGGCGAAATGCCTGGCCTTCAGGTAGCGAAGCCCATTCGCAGATTTCATGGGCGCAAAATAGCCAAGATGCTGCGCATTTCGATGTTTTTATCGATTTGAATTTTGACGCACACCCGGAACGTATTCGTAATTATGCTGGAAATACCAAAACTATTTTCCTGCTGAGTGCTGTCAATTACACACCGGAAGCGGCTTTTTTTCATGCGGGCATTCCTTTCAGTGGTGAAAAAATCTTTGGCATCAATGCTATTCCCGGTTTCTTGGAGAGAAACACCCTGGAAATTTCGGATCCGTTTGGCAAAAAAGATGAGACTGACGATTTATTGAACAAACTGCCATTTAGCAGCCTGGAATGGGTAAAAAGCCGTGTGGGAATGGTAACGCCGCGCATTGTTTTCATGATCATTAACGAAGCGTATTACACCATGCAGGAAGGCACTGCTGCCGCCCCCGATATTGACACGGCCATGAAACTGGGAACAGCCTATCCGCACGGTCCGTTTGAGTGGAAGGCCAAATGCGGCATTGCCAATGTTTACCGCACGTTAGAAGCTATGTACGAAGACACAAAAGAAGAGCGCTACAAGATTTGTCCGGCGCTGAAAACGGAATACCTGACCGGTGGCGTTTGTTAAAACTGACCCGCCCTTAACATCACAAGCGTACAAGCCTGCAAGTACGGGATATTTGCAGCATCCAGCCTCTCCATCAACTCCGGATTTTCCGTTCCGGGATTAAAAATAACCCTGCCGGGCTTCAATGAAATAATGGTATTGTACCATGCAACCTGATGCAACGGATTTAGGTACAGGGTAATAGTATCCAACGTTTGTAAGTCTTTCGGAACAACCCGCAGAATGGGCAAACCTTGAACTCCAATACCCGATTTACCGACCAATACAGGCTTATGGCCATATTCCAGCAACATTAGCGTAGCCATGTGGCTGTAGCGCATAGGGTTTTCGGAAGCACCCAGTAGCAGAACTGTTTCAGGCATGCTGCAAAGTTAATGCGGCGGCTTCCGCACAGCGAACCCCATCGAGGGCAGCACTGATGATTCCACCCGCGTAGCCTGCCCCTTCGCCACACGGATAGAGATTTTGCACCTGCGGATGCTGTAAATTTTCTTTTTTTCGTGGTATGCGAACGGGACTGCTGGTGCGGCTCTCCACACCCACCAGAATACCTTCGCGTGTGCGGAAACCTTTCATTTTATTGCCCAGTATCTGCAAGGTACCACGGATGCGTGAACCCACATCTTCGCTCAGTACTTCATCTATTTTTCGGGGAATAATACCGGGTATGTAAGAGCATTCGGGCAAATCTGAAGATGCCCTTCCGTTTACAAAATCCTCTATGCGCTGAGCGGGTGCGGTTAGGTTTCCGACAGTTTCAAATGCCTTTTGCTCCCACACCGCCTGATAATGCATGGCCTTTAGTGGGCCGTAATGTTCGAATTCGGAGAAATCTTTTTCATCCACCGACACCACAAAACCGCTGTTGGCAAATTTTCCGTTGCGCTTGCTGGGACTCCAGCCGTTCACCACCACCTCACCGGGTGCAGTAGCCGCAGGTGCTATAATGCCACCCGGACACATGCAAAACGAAAACACACCCCTGCCACTCACATGTTCTACCAAACTGTAGGAGGCAGGCGGCAAGTGGTTTTCAGCGGCATTGCAGCGATACTGAATGCTGTCTATCAGTTCCTGTGGATGTTCCAGCCGCACGCCCAGGGCGAAGGGTTTGGCCTCTATCTGAACGTCTTTTTTATGCAGTAAAATAAATATATCGCGTGCGCTGTGGCCCGTAGCGAGAATTAAAGCCTGAACAGGCCATTTTGAGCCTTTTTGGGTACATATTTCCTTGATTTTACCATTTTCTAACGTAAAATCCACCATTTTTTGGCCAAAATGCACTTCTCCGCCAGATGCGATAATATGTTCACGGATATGCTCGATAATACCGGGTAGTTTATTCGTTCCAATATGCGGATGTGCCTCCCAGGTGATGGCCGAAGTGGCCCCGTGATGCACCAGCTCCTGCAAAATTTTGGCCACATCGCCGCGTTTGGTGCTGCGGGTATAAAGTTTTCCATCGCTGTAGGTACCGGCACCGCCTTCACCAAAGCAATAATTGCTGTCCCCATCCACTACATGCTCTTTGTTCAGCACCGCCAGATCGCGCCTGCGCTCTTTTACCGGTTTGCCGCGTTCCAGGATTACAGGTTTAAAGCCTTTTTCAATCAGCGACAGCGCCGCAAACAAACCTGCAGGACCACTACCGATAATATGCACAGAAACAGCGTTGTGCACATCCCTGCCCAGAAATCCCTGCGCCACGGGCGGCAATTCGCCGTGACCGTAAACATCAGCCGTGATAATAAAAAAAGGTTGTTTGCCCCTGGCATCTAGGCTGCGCTTGCGCCACATCACCGTGGCATCTGCCACGCCCGCCGCTTCACAAAAACGCCGGTTTACCAAAACAGCATCGGCATTTTCCGCAGGACTAAAGGTTAATTGCAGGGTTTGGGGCATGGCAACCACTGCAAAAGTAGTATCCACAAACGTTTATCCCCACCCAAAACCTAAATAGCGGGGCATATCATTTCTGTTTTACCTTTGCAGGCATGAGCGAAACGGTAGTCAGCGGCATACGCCCCACCGGCAAACTGCACCTGGGCAATTATTTTGGTGCGGTGCAAAACTTTTTGAAGTTTCAGGAAGCCCATCCCTGCTATTTTTTCATTGCCGATTACCACAGCCTTACCACACACCCTACTCCGGAAGATTTGGGCGGCAGCGTTTACCGCGTTTTTGCCGAGTATATGGCCCTTGGGCTGGATCCCGAAAAATGCACGCTTTATCTGCAAAGCGATGTACCTGAAGTGGCCGAACTGTATCTGTTCCTGAACATGAACGCCTACCTCGGCGAACTGGAGCGTGTGAGCAGCTTCAAGGAGAAAGTGCGCAGCCAGCCCAACAACATCAATGCGGGCCTGCTATCCTACCCCGTCCTGATGGCGGCTGATATTCTCATTCACCACGGAACCCGCGTGCCTGTGGGCAAAGACCAGGAACAACACCTGGAAATGGCCCGCACCTTCGGCAACCGTTTTAACCGCATGTACAACACCGAATATTTCAAAGAGCCCTCCGCTATTGGTGCGGATGATGGTTTGGTGAAAGTACCCGGACTAACCGGCGGCGGAAAAATGAGCAAAAGCGCCGGCGAAGCCGACAATATTTACCTTGACGATGAACCCGAAGTGCTGCGCAAAAAAATCATGCGGGCGGTGAGTGACAGCGGTCCGGCAGAAACCGGCAGCATCAAATCACAGCCCGTACAAAACCTGTTTGACCTGATGGCACTAGTTTGCGAACCCGATATCATTGCCCACTTCGACGAAACCCACAAAAACGGCAGCATCCGCTACGGCGATTTGAAAAAACAGCTGGCCGAAGACATGGAAACCTTTGTAGCACCAATGAGAAGCCGCATTCAAGATATGCTGAACAACAAGGAACTCGTGAAGAAAGCAGCCAAACGCGGTGCTGAAAAAGCCCGTGAAAACGCCTCCAAAACAATCACAGAAGTGCGCAGCCTGATGGGCTTCAGGGGTTTCTGACCGGTTTATTTGGAAATCTCGATTATTTTTCATATGTTCATATTTCACGGCATCTGCCAAAAATTCTGCCCATTGTTCTGCATTATGCTTTAATTTGCAGTTGAAAACATGGACGTTTCCATTGTCATACCCCTGCTGAACGAGGAAGAGAGCCTCCCGGAACTTTACGCATGGATTAAGCGTGTGACCGATGCGCACAAGCTTTCCTATGAAATCATCTTCATCGATGACGGAAGTAACGACGGTTCCTGGAAAGTAATTTCAGACCTGAGCAACCAGAATCCGGGTGTGAAAGGCATTCGTTTCCGCAGAAACTATGGTAAAAGTGCCGCCCTGAATGAAGGTTTCAGCATAGCAAAGGGCGAAATTGTTATCACCATGGATGCCGACCTGCAGGACTCCCCCGACGAAATTCCCGGGCTGGTAGCCATGATCCGCAAAGAAAACTACGATTTGGTGAGTGGCTGGAAAAAGAAACGCTACGACAACGCCCTTACCAAAAATATGCCCTCCAAGATATTCAACTACACCAACCGCAAACTCAGCGGTATTGAGCTGAATGACATGAACTGCGGTCTCAAAGCATACCGCAATGAGGTGGTGAAAAATATTGAAGTGTATGGCGACATGCACCGCTACATTCCTGTGATTGCCAAAAATGCTGGTTTCAGGCGCATTGGCGAAAAAGTGGTGGAACACCAGGCCCGCAAATACGGCAAAAGTAAGTTCGGGCTGGAACGCTTTGTTAACGGCTTTCTGGATCTGCTCACCATTTTGTTCATGGGGAAATTCGGCAAAAAACCCATGCATTTCTTCGGCGTACTGGGCATATTGTCGTTTTTGATTGGTTTTGGTATTGCCGCATGGCTGTTGATTGACAAAGCCATTCATGTGTGGCAGGGCACACCTGCACCTAAAGTGGCCGATTCTACATTTTTCTACATCGGGCTGGTGGTGATGATTATTGGTACCCAGCTGTTTCTGGCGGGTTTTCTGGGCGAACTCATCAGCCGCTCTCACCCCGACCGCAACCGCTATCAGGTTTCTGAAACGACCTTCAGCACCCGATGAAAGGCAAACACATCGTGATTGTGGGCCCTGCCCATCCGCTGCGCGGAGGACTGGCTACGTTCAATGAACGGCTCGCACGCGAACTGGCCAAAGAGAATACCGTTACCCTGCTCTCCTTTAAACTTCAGTACCCCGGATTTTTGTTTCCCGGCCAAACCCAGTTTACCGACGAACCCGCTCCGGAATACCTGCACATTGATACTGCGCTGAACTCCGTCAATCCGCTTAACTGGATATCGGTGGGCCGCAAATACAAAAAACTGCGCCCAGACCTGATAATCTTCCGCTACTGGATGCCGTTCTTTGGTCCCTGTTTTGGAACGTTTGCACGCATCGTTAAGCAAAACAAGCACACTAGGTTGGTTTGCATTGCAGATAACATCATTCCCCACGAACGCCGCTTTTTCGATAAACCATTCAATGCGTATTTCCTGCCCGTGCTGGACGGCGCCGTTACCATGAGCCGCAAGGTGATGCAGGATCTGGAAGATTTGCACTTCAACAAACCCAAGTTATACAACCCGCATCCGCTGTACGACAATTTTGGCGATGCCCTGCCCCGCGAGAAAGCCCTGCAGGAATTGGGTTTGCCCGCCGATGGGCGCTACCTGCTTTTTTTCGGCTTTATCAGACGCTACAAAGGGCTGGATTTGCTGCTCAGCGCCATGGCGGATGAAAAAGTGAAACAAACCGGCGCCAAACTGATTGTGGCCGGTGAATTTTACGAAGATGCAGCGCCGTACCACGCACAGATAGAGCAGCTGAGTCTGGCAGACCGCGTGATATTGAAAACCGAGTTCATTCCCAACGGAAAGGTTCTGTTGTACTTCAGCGCCGCCGATCTGGTGGTGCAGCCCTACCGCAGTGCTACCCAAAGCGGGGTTAGCCAGGTGGCGTATCACTTCAACAAGCCCATGATTATTACAAATGTGGGCGGACTGGCCGAAAGTGTACCCGACGGTAAAGTAGGTTTTGTGGTTCCCCCCGAACATGCCGCCATTGCCGATGGTATTGCCCGTTTCTTCAATGAAAACAAATCTGCCGAATTTATTGGCAAGATGGAAGAAGCCAAGGTACCGTTTAGCTGGGAGAGATTGGTGCAGGGGTTGGAGAAGGTGGGTATGGGATAAGGGTTTGTTTTGGTGTAATTGTTTATTGGTTTATTGGAAAACATTATATTAAGCAACGTTTTGTATGACGGGGTAGTCAATTAAACAATTAGACCATTAAACGATTATTCAGGCATGAACAAACTATACAGTCTATACTGTAAACAATCAACTAAAAAAAATTACCCTACATTTGTGTTTACCCAAACATGAAAAAATGGTTTATTTTTCTTTTCGCGGTGCTGCTCACAGCCAACTGGGCCTGCAGAAAAGATCCGCGTAAAGACCCGACCGGCGGCAATCCCAACCCCGACTGGACCGATGCCAGCCATGGCAACTCAGCGCATGATTATGCTGTTGTGTTCCCGCAGGAATTTTTAAACGAGTTGGAAATTCACCTGGGTGCAGACAACTGGACTGCTTTGCAGGCCAATATGAAAGCCCTTTACGGAAGCGCATTCGGTGCAGGTACAGGCGGTTTACCTCCCGGTGGTGTATCGGCAGAGCCCGATTATTTTCCGGTTACCGTAAAATTCAGGGGCAAAGCATGGAACAACGTTGGTTTCCGGCTGAAAGGCAATTCAACCCTGAAAGCAGCCTGGAGATCGGGCATTTACAAATTGCCGTTCAGACTGAATTTCGACAAATTCGCTGCCCAGTTTCCCGAAATCACCGATCAGCATTTTTATGGCTTCAATGGCCTCTCCTTTTCACCCGGGGCCAAAGACAATTCCCTTATCAGAGAAAAAATAACTGCCGATATTTTCAGAAAAGCCGGCGTACCCGCACCCCAGACTGCTTTTTACAAGGTCTTTATCGACTTTGGCGACGGCCTGAAATATTGCGGTGTATACTGCGCTGTTGAGTTTCCCGAAGACAACATGATCAAAGCCCAGTTTGGACAGGAAAGCGGCAATACCTATAAGCCCGAGAGTAAGCTGGCAAGTTTTATCATGTCGGAATTTGACAAAAAAAACAACGAAACGGCAGCCGATTTTAGCGATGTTTCCAATTTTATCAAAGCACTCAATGCACCGCTCAGAAGCACCGATACAGCGGCCTGGCGAAAAGGGGTTGAAACGTATTTCGACATGGACCATTTTTTGAAATACCTGGCTATCAACAACAGCATCGTTAATTGGGACACCTACGGTTTGATGGCGCATAATTACTACCTTTATAACCACAGCACCCGCAAACTCACCTGGATTCCTTGGGACAATAACGAAGCGCTCACCAAAAGTCCGGGTATCACAGGAGCTGCAGGCGTTGGTCCGGTTGGCCTTTCCTTGCGCATGAACGAGGTAACACAAACCTGGCCGCTTATCAACTTTGTGGCCAATGATGGTATGTATTTCAACCGCTACAAAACACACATGCGCGATTTTAAAAACACGGTTTTCAAACAGGCTGACATGAACAACCTGATCGAAAAATACCACACCATGATCACGCCCTTTGTAGTGGGAGCCGAAGGCGAACAGCCCAAATACACGCACCTGAGCAGTCAAAACGCATTTGTGGCAGAAAAAGCCAATTTGAAAACCCATATCAGCAACCGCCTTTCGCTGCTCAACCAGTTTGTACCCTGATGGGTTTGCCACTCCAAACATTTGAAACCATCAATCTGCCGGCTTTAAACCAGAGAACTAACTGGGAAAAGCGCAACGACCGCAAATTTGTGGCCCATGTTTCGGTGCTTGATTCCCTGTTGCAAAGCCTTTCCGCAGAATATCTGCTGCTGGAAAATGACGGACACCGCCTGTGGCATTACACCACCGAATACTGGGATACCCCAGACCGCAATATGTTTTACCAGCACCAACGCGACAAGGAGCACAGGTATAAAATCCGCAAACGCCGCTATGGCAGTGAAGACGGCTTTTGGCTGGAAGTGAAGGAAAAAACGCCCGGTGGCAGAACGCTGAAACACAGACTGTTCAACCCTGCGCCGGGTGAAACCGAAACATTTATTCATGATAATAGCCCTTATACCCAAAACGAGCTAAATCCGGCACTTTTTGTTGACTATGAAAGAATGACATTTCTGCACAAAACCCTGCCGCAGAAAATCACCGTAGACATAAACCTGACTGCAGGCAACGGCAGCACCTCGATTGCCTTTAATGACCTGATGATTCTCGAATTTAAATCGGAGAAAAAAGAGGTAGCCTTTGCCGCACGTATAATGAAGTCGCAAGGCCTGAAACCCTGCAGTGTAAGCAAATATTGCATCGGAATGGCTATCTTGCACCCCGAACTGAAACAAAACGCTTTTAAACCTACCCTCCTTCAGATAAAGAAAATTAGTACCCATGGAAATCCTTGACCGTTCCAATCTTTTGAACGCCGCTGTGCTGCTCAGACTGCTCGCCAATATTGGCGCTATCACCGTTTTGATACTGTGGATTTACCGAACCAAGAAAAAGAACACCGGCTCACTGCTCAGTTTTGTTGCGGTAAACATCATCATTTTTTTTGTGGCACTGGTGCTGAATAAAGTAACTCTCAGTACGGGTGCGGCTTTCGGCTTGTTTGTCGTTTTTTCCATGCTGCGTTACAGAACCGAAGGACTGGATGCCCGCGATATGACCTACCTGTTTATGAGCATCAGCCTGGGTTTGTTTGCGGCCATGAGCGCCGGTCTGCCCGATTTCGGCCTTGCTGCGGCATGCCTTATCACCACGGCGCTTTTGCTGGATGGTAATGTGCTGTATAAGCAATACAACAGCAAAGAAATTGTTTACGACAACATCTTGCTGATTGTGCCTGAAAAACGTCAGGAATTGATAGAAGATCTGCGTTTGCGCACAGGACTTAACATCGCAGTGGTAGAAATAAAACAGGTGGATTTGATGAAAGACACCGCACTGATAGAGATTTTCTGTGTTTAAAAGCATTCCGTGGCTTTTTTGCCTGCTGTTTAGTGCGAAGGCCATGGGGCAGGCCAGCTTCGATGATCCCGTGGACATGCAAGGCTGGTATGCGTTATCGTTCAACTGCGCTCCGGCCAAAAAATGGAAACTGGAAGCCGATTATCAGTACCGGACTATCAACAACCTGAATACCTACAACGGCTCCTACATGAGCCTGGGGGTATCCCGAAAGGTGATAAAAAACTTGGATTTGCTGGCAGAATACCGGCTTGCACTGGTGAACAAAGGCACCTACCACCGTGGAAGTTTTGGATTTCAGTATGGCCTGGATGTGAAGAAATTGGAATTTGGACTTCGTGGGCTGTTTCAAAACCAGGTACAGGACTTTGATGATACGGCCAAACCCAGCCAATCAGAGGGTTATGTTCGATTTCGGTTGGGTGCGAAATATCCGCTATCCAAAAATGTAACCTTGTATGGTTCTGTAGAGCCCATTTTTAAAATCAACGGCATTTTCATTACCGACAACTGGCGCGATCAGATTGGCATTAAATATAAAATCAACCGCAACTGGAAGCTGGATGCATTTTACATCTACCGCCCTGATTACGCCAAACGCTCCTACAACCGCTATTTCCATATCCTGGGCCTTGGGCTTGAGTATTACCTGAAGGGGAAGAAGAAGGCTTGAGTTTGGATTTAATGGTTTGACCCGTCCTGAAAAAGGTTGACAGATATTACCAGCATTGAGGCAGGTTGGCACAAATGAACTAATTTTGCAAATTCTAGGGAGAGGTGTCCGAGTGGTTGAAGGAGCACGCCTGGAAAGTGTGTATAGGTCAAGACCCTATCGGGGGTTCGAATCCCCCTCTCTCCGCCAAAGTCGAACAAAAGCCCGGCAATAGCAGGGTTTTTTATTTCCGCGCAGCGAGTGCTCAAAATTTTGAATTAAAAGTCAGGAGTGTAGAGTCAAAAGTCAGAGTGCGGTTGCCATTAATTGAACAGGCTCAGCATGATAAACAAAGAATTAACAGCAGGTCTTTTCCATCCAAAACAAATCTTTTAAACCACTAAACCAACACCCCCCCCCAACCCAAATAACCGCTTCGCGTTCTCTGTCGTTACCCTACCAATCTCCGACAGCCCCTGCCCTTTCAATTCGGCCAGAAAGGCCGCCACATGATAAATATAGCCCGGCTCGTTGCGCTTGCCCCTGTGCGGAACCGGTGGTAAATATGGTGCATCGGTTTCCAGGATGATATGCTCAAGAACGATGTGCCTTACCACTTTGGTAATGCCGGCATTTTTTAAGGTTAAAACACCGCCAATCCCCAGCATCATGTTCAGTTTGATAGCCCGTTTGGCCTGCTCCCGGCTACCGCTGAAACAATGCAGCACGCCGCGCAGATTCGTTCCTTTGTATTCGGCCAAAACATCCAGCGTCTTATCGGTGCTGTCGCGGGTGTGAAGCACCACAGGCAAATCGCGTTCAATCGCAAATTCTATCTGCCGCTTCAATGCCAACACCTGCCTGTCAAGCGTGGTTTTGTCCCAGTATAAATCCAGTCCGATCTCGCCAACGGCTATATATTTTCTTTTGTCAAACCAACCCAGCAGCCTGTCAAGCTCTTCCTGCCAGTCCTCTTCCACATCACAGGGATGCAAGCCCATCATGGGAATGCAATAGCCGGGATACGTATCGGCCAGGCGGTGCAAACGCTCCACCGTTTCTTCATCTACATTGGGCATCAAAATCTGCTGAACACCCTGCCTTTTCGCCGACTGAATTACCTCATCCAGATCCGCATCGAAATGCTTCAAATACACATGGCAATGCGTATCTATAAGGCTCACCATTTGATTTTCTCCTTGTTCAGAAAAGAATCTATACCCTTAACACAATCGGCGCTGCTACGGACCTCCGCATTGAGCGAGGCGGCATATTCCAGGGCTTCATCCATATGCATTCCGGGTAGTTTGCGCAGCAACTGCTTGATATAACTAACCGAGCCGCCGGAAACGGTATCGCAAAGCTGTTCTGCAAAAGCCGAAACTTCTTGTGCAATGTGGTCATCGGAAACGACTTTGTTTACAAGTCCGAGTGCATGGGCTTCTTCAGCCGCAATTACTTTCCCGGTAAGCAGTAGTTCACGCATGTGGTGGCCTGCAATTCTGTATTGCAAATAAACCGCCACCAAGGCCGGCACAAATCCGATTTTGCTTTCTGTATAGCCAAACGTAGCTTCGGGTGTGGCATAACAAAAATCGCAGAGCGTTGCCAGTCCGCAACCACCCGCCAACGCCGGGCCTTCAACCTGTGAAATAAACACCTTGTTGCCGCGATGTATCAAATCAAACAAATCGCGCAGGCGGCGTGAATCTGCCAGGTTCTCTTCGCGGCTGAAATGCCTGAGTTCCTGCAAATACTCCAGATCGGCGCCCGCACAGAAGGGTTTATCAGCCGATTTCAGCACAATCACATTCACGGCATCATCGTGCAGCAGGTTCTGAATGGCAGCGGTAAGTTCGCCCACCAGCTGCGGACTCAGCGCATTGCGCTTTTCGGGGCGGTTGAGCACCACATAACCCACGCGGTTTTTAATTTCGGTTATAACCAGTTCCACAGCACAAAGGTAATTAACCCCGCCCGATTCCGTTACAAGCCCGCATCATGCCCCGGCCGCACAAAATCGCCTTTCAGCAAAACCACATTTTTCCCTTCCAGAAAACGCCGGTATGATTGCCTGGAAAAATTCTGCGCAGGCATCCATGCCGCGGTATCGGGCAGCCACAAAAGGTTGGCAATCGGCTTATTTCCGTTATACAGACAACTGCTGTGCGCAGCATGCCTCCACATCTTATTTCCGGGCAACAGCAAAGAATCGCCGGGTGTGAAAAAGTGCCAGTGAATACTGCTGATTCGGTGTGCATTTTCATAGTTGCGCATCAGCTGACGCAAGGTGTCCACCCTGCCTGCTGTGATTGGCGTTGAAAGCACATCCATTCTTTGACCGCTCTTAACTACCGAGGCTATTACTCCGCGGCTTTCAAATACAATAATCTCGTTTGTCTTTTTTTCAAGCACCCAAAATGCTGTTCGTTTGCCAAAATACGCCACCAGTGCCAGTCCCAGCCATAGGCTGTTGCGGGCTTTAAATCCTACAAAAAGTACATACCCAAAAACCATAACCAGCAGAAAAACCAGCACCATATCCCAGGCATCAAAACCAAATCCGGTGTAGGAAGCGCCTGGAATTTTCGCCATAAACCGTGCCGGAACCATCAGCACATCCAGTGCATAAGAAGTAAGCCAGGCAAGAAATACACCCACATACGGCACCCAACTGAACATCACCACTGCAATTCCCATAAAGATAACGATGGTACTAACGGGAACAATAAACAAATTGGCAGGAATAAACAATAAAGGAAAACTTTTAAAGACAAACAAAGTCACCGGTAAGGTACCCAGCGTGGCCGAAATGCTCACCAGCGAAAGTTGCCAGACACCGCGCAAAATCCGGTTTTTGGGCTCGTATTTTTCGTTCAGCAACGGATAAAAAAATAAAATGCCCAACACAGCCAGATAGGACAGCTGAAAACCCACATCAAGCAGGTCATACGGCGATATGAGCAACTGAATGTAAGCCGCGGCAAACAGCGAGTTATAAGTATTGCCCCTGGCCCCCAGAAACGTTCGTCCGGCCTCCATGATGCTGAACATGAGCGTGGCACGCACCACCGATGCCGACAAGCCCGTGAGCACCGCATACGCCCATAAAAAAACCAGCACGCTCACACCCTGCCAGAATTTAAGCCGACCGGGATGCAACGAACCGGTAAACAAAAACAGCAGCGCCATATATATCAATCCCACGTGCATACCGGAAACGGCCAGCACATGGATGGTTCCCGTGATGCTGAATGCCTTTAAATCTTCTTCGGCAATATCGGCCTTGTAACCCAGCAGCAGCGACGACATCAAAGCTGCTTTTTCCGGTGTGAAATGCTTTTGCAAAACCCTATTGATGGTCGCTACCCCGGCATGGGAAGCCTTGATCAGCGGGTTGGGCGAGGCATCCACTTTTTGATAACTGCCCTGAGTTAAGTAGGCCTGAAAGGTAACCTGAGAGGGTCTCAGTACATTGCGGAATGAAAATGCCTCGGGGAAAGCCGCATCCGGTATGGGTGTGAGCACATTCGGAATCAGGATTACATCGCCGTATTGCAGAGAGGTTCCGGCAGGGTTGCTCTTTTGAGGCCAGTAGAGCAGTATTCTGCCGCTTACAACCTGCGAATTTCCCGCGCTGTCCATTGCCTGCAATACTTCCGCCATAGCGCGTTGCGAGGCAGGCCGCTGCTGAACGGGCTCGATAATTCTAGCGTGAAAATATCGGATATTGTTATTGTCATTCCCTATATTTTGTTTGCTCGCCCTAGCTAGTGTAAGCAAATAACCCAGTAATACGTAAAGTATGAGCAACAGAGGCAGTCTCAACTTTAGCAAACGGGGCTGCGGCTTTCTAATTAGAAGAAAAGCGCCGGCAAAGGCAAGCACCAGCAGCGCTGAAAATACGGGTATCAATAAATGAATGTCGGGGAAGGCCAGCCCAAGCCCTACACCCAAACCAAGCGGCAGCAGCAACCTGATAAAGGGGAATGCGCCCGCGTTCATGGCATGGATTTAATTAACAGGAACGCTGCAGCAGGCGCTTAAATTCCATCGCCGATTCCTGACGTCGCTGCCAGTTTTTTTCGTTGTAGTGATTGTCGAAAATCTCCATGGCATGGGCCGTGTCGCGGCTGTATCCCATTTCATCTAAAAACTCCATAAACAACTCTGTTTTCCCACCAAAAAACTGGTTTATATATTCAAAACGGCGTGTGAAGGATATCTGTGAGGCAATTTGTTCAGAAGTAATGCGTGGCCGCTTGAAATCGTGCTGCTCCTGCAGTTCTAAGGAGGGTTCGTGGGTATCTATCTGCCCATCGAGGGGCAATTCTGTTTGTATCGGTTCCTCAACGGGTATATATTTGGGTTTGGATTCAGTAACCGGTGCGGGAACTGGTTCGGCATGTGTTTCAACAATCACTTCCTCAACCAGAGGAGGAGGAACGGCGATAGGCTCGGGAATTATTTCGGATCCCGGCTCTATCATCATGGGTTCTATCGAAACAGGAACGGGCAATTCTTCTTCATTAACCGATGTTTCTTCAACCTCAACAACTTCCTGCACAGCGATTTCAGGTTCGGGCTGGACTTCCTCTGCCACAGGCTCAGCAACCAGCCTTACTTCAGACTCAGTTTCTGTATTAGCTTGCGTTGCAAGATTGCTGTTTAGGTATAATTCGGCAGCCAACGAACGAATTCTCAACAAATCTTTGTGTGGATACAAGATTTTGTTTCCCGTTTGTTCGGGTTGGTTTAATATTGACAGTTCGTTAAGAATTAATCTGATTTTTTCTGAAACTTTGTTTTCCATATAGATGCGGCAGCAATTTACAACAAACCTCGCGATTGTATGAGTGATTTTACGATAATCTATGGCAGCATGTTTTCGGGCAAAACCACCCGGCTAATTGAGGAATACAATCAAAGTCCGCTGCCGGAAACGGAAAAAATCGCCATTAAACCCCTGCTCGACAATCGCTATGCCGCGCACCGCATCAGCAGCCACGGAGGGCTACAGCTCCCGGGTCACAGGGTTTCCAAGGCTGAAGAAATTTATCCGATTTGTTCAGATACCATCAAAGAAGTTTACATCGATGAAATCCAGTTTCTGGGTAAAGGCATTCCCGATGTAGTTCTGGGAATTCTCATGCAGGGAATTAAGGTAGTGGCCTCCGGCCTTGACCGTGATTATCTGGGCAGGCCTTTTGGAGAAATGCCCCGTTTGATGCGCATGGCCAACCAAAAAGTTCAGCTGCAGGCAAAGTGTTTTGTGTGCGGGAAGGCCGCGCACTACACGTACCGCACCTCAGGCGGTGATAATCTGGTACTTGTGGGGCATACCGACATGTATGAATCCCGCTGTAAACCCCATTGGGAAGATGGAATGGGGCATCCCCTACCCGAGTGGTAAAAATGCCACGGGCAGCAGTGCATCCAGCCACCAGCGATAGGTATTTTCCCTAAATTTCGATTCATTCATTAGGATAATTATCGATAAAAATGCATATACCGATAGACCCAATCCGCCCTTTACAAAGAAAATCCACTGCATTATCATTCCGGCAGCAAAAACAATTACAAGAACCAGCATAAGTCTTTTTTTAGTGAAACCGACATCAAAAAGATTGGCATTACTAAGTTCTGCATCCTTGTTTCGCTCCATACAGGCGAATACCAGCACATTAACCCAACACAACAGAGGGGCAATCAGGGTTTTCAATTGCATGCACGGAAATGAAATGGCAAAACCCACGCCCAGCACTATCAGGAGGCTCTTTAGAATCAGAAAACCTTTGGCTGTTGTGCTGCGCAACAAAACATAAAGCACTGCTGTTACCAGTGTCGGCCAAAACCTCAGCATGAAACTTAACAGGCTTTCCATGAATCCGAAGTAAAAAAGCACTCCCCCAAAAGCCAATACAGAAAGGCAACACAGCATTATGCATATTTTCAAATAATAGCTGAGTGATGCAGCGCGAAACCTGAGTGCATCCAAACTGTGATCCATTGCGTAATATGCCAGGGTTGACAGAAAAAGCAGCAGCGCGTTGGCATCAAACTGACCCTGCAGCCCGTAACTCAGCGCTACTGCCCAGGCTGTAACAAAAATGCCGATTAATTCGGTCAAAGGATAAAAATGCCGGAATTCAGTTTTTGAGTGCAACAATGGAACCTAAGCCTGGAATGGCCCTGCGAAGTGTTTCTTCAATACCGGCAGTCATAGTCATATCGCTCATTTCGCATGAACTGCAGGCGCCCGTTAATCTCAATACCACATCTCCCTTACCTTTAACTTCCACCAACTCTACATTGCCGCCATCGGCTTGTAAATAAGGTCTGATGCTGCTAAGCGCCTCTTCTATTCGGGAATTTAGGGTGTCGGTTTCAGCCATGGTATGTTGTTCAAAATTACTAAATAGCCGTTGAATTTACAATACTTACCCTGCGGGCTACTTCTGCCGCCAATAATAAATAGGGTTTGAACACTTCAGAATCAGCATTGATACGGCCTTCATCGGCCATAGCCATATAGTCCTGAATCAGGGGTAGTTCACCCAGAAAATCGATTCCGGTTTCTTCGGCCAGTCTTTTGCCACCGCCCTGCCCAAAAATGTAATATTTTTTATCGGGCATGTCATCAGGTACAAAATATGACATATTCTCCACCACACCCAAAATGGGCTTGGCAATGGAAGGCATTTTAAACATGGATGCGGCGCGTCTGGCATCGGCCATGGCCACTTCTTGCGGGGTAGTTACCAGCACCAGACCGGTTAGCGGCACCATCTGACTCAAAGTAATCTGTACATCGCCAGTACCTGGCGGCAAATCAATAATCAAATAATCCAGTTCGCCCCATTCCGTATCATCAACAAACTGCCTGAAAGCGCTGCTGATCATAGGTCCGCGCCACACAATGGCCTGATCGGGGGCAGCCATAAATCCGATGCTCAGCAATTTGATACCTTGTTTTTCAATGGGTACAATCCACTGCTTTCCATCCCGCAGAATCATAGGCGGAGCTTCTTTTACGCCAAACATAGTGGGTATGGAAGGACCGTAAATATCCGCATCAAGCAACCCTACGGTGGCCCCTAATTGCCTTAATGCCAGTGCTAGTGAAACCGCAACAGAGCTCTTTCCCACACCACCTTTACCACTGCCCACGGCAATCACATTTTTCACACCAGGCAAAACGGCATCTTCGCTGCGGGCACTGCTTACCTTACTTGTTACATTAATTTCAACAGGTATATTGGGATCCACCATCATGCGGATGGCGGTTTTACAGGCGTTGACCATCATGTCTTTCATCGGACATGCGGGTGTGGTGAGCACCAGGTCAAATGAAATTTTATCGTCAATCTTCAATTGCTGAATCATACCAAGCGATACCAGATCTTTTTTTAAATCAGGATCGTCAACATGGCTCAGTGCTGACAGCACTTTTTCTTCGGTAATCATGATCTTCTCTTAAAAATACTAAAAAGTCTGCGAAAAAAACGTTTTTCAAATTCGCAGAAAAAACGGAATTGCCCGAAAATGGCTCCGTACATTAGTAAAAGCACATTGTAAAAAGGCAATATCAGCCAATAATAGCTGTAGGTAAACCATCTTTCTTGGGCCCAGTCAAATTCTGATTTCAGAAAACGCCTCAAGAACATCACCGTTGTTCCAGTAAGGGCAAAAACACATAAGATAATGCAAACTTTTCCTGCGGAATCCACATTCCAGCGACGCTTTAGTTTTTCAATCCAAACCACGGCACAAAGGTAATCCTAAAATGCGGCGCTGCCTTAACGCATCAGGTAAATTACACCCACCTGCTATTTAAATGACGCATCCCCCTTGCTGGCGCACAGTTTTAGCTCTTCGCCTCCATCTTTTACCGACACTTTATAAAAATAGGTACCATTACCTCGGTTGTATGCATTGTCTAAACCTCGCCAAATAAGCAACAGGAACTTAGGTTGCGAATTAGGACTGCTTTTATCAATCAGGAACTAGCAGTAATTGCCTATTGCCCCTGCGGTTTTGCAAGTCCATAACTGAAATATTCATATAAATCCTGAACCAGGTTGAGCTGAACGCCGCAGCAGTTTTCAAGCAGTGCCTTGCAATCGTTTAATTCACCTTTGGGGCTGACCAGCGTGCGGCTGGAGTCCATTAAAAACTCGCAATTCCCAACATGGTAATTGTAATTGATTTGTGAGACGGTATCTACCCTGAAAAATGGCAGCATTTCCACACGGCTTTCATCTATGAGTGAAACCCTTCCCCGCTGGGGCATGGGTGGCAGCAGAATCATAAGATTGCGTGTCAAGGGATCCTCTATTCCCGTATATCTTAAGCCATTGATTTCGTCATAAAAAACAGGCTCATTCCCGAGATTATTGCCATAGATACTACAGATTTCCGTGGGGCGCCGTATAAGGTGTCTGCATAAAAGTAATATCTTACCGAATCTTTTACATTGTTTTTCGGGGATAGTGCAGCACCTTGTGGAAATGCCCATACACAATGCTTGTGGAACCATTCACGAACTTAGGATTTAAAACAAGAAGGGTACTGATCTGTCCCCATATCGGAGGCCTTAAACCGAAACCCCTGGGTAAACCGGGCGAATGCCCGACAAATTCAATATAACCAAAAGCGTCCAGACGCTTGTTGCCATTTTGATACTAAACGTAGACCGGAACTTGTCTTCCCGTGTTTTACATGGTAAAATCATCGATGAAAATGATATTCAGATAAAGACCTTGGGCCGTAAACCGGGGTTCAATGGAAAAGTAACCTAGTTGGTAAACATTATCCTACCAGATTTAAATTTTACCATGAAACTGCGCCCAATCTAACCACTCATTTCCGTAGGTTTGCGAATAGGAAGAAGAAATTCCTGCAAACTGCAAAGGTCAAAAAAAAGACCCAGCACCAAATTTCTTACACCTGAAACCATACCAAAACAATATGGAAAATATTCCAAATAAAAGTCACGGTAAAGCCACTCTGGTAATGATGCCGATGCCACTGGGCAGCTTGTCTCTGAACAGTATGAACCACTCCGATTTTATGGCCCAAATTGGCGCAATACAGTGCTGGGTGGTCGAAAATGCGCGCACTTTCAGACGTTTTGTTTCCTCGCTTCAACTTTCCATCAATATTGACAGCCTGAGAATATTTGAGCTACACAGGGATTATGACAGAAAGTCACTCACTATTTTCCTTCAGGAAAACATCAAAAAAGGCAACATTGGGTTGGCTAGTGAAGCCGGTGTGCCAGGCATGGCAGACCCGGGTGCTGAAATTGCAGCGTGGGCGCATGAAAACGAAGTTCGTGTAATCAGCATCTGCGGGCCTTCCAGCATTATACTCGCACTGAGTTCCGGCGGCCTGAACGGACAGAATTTCACCTTCCATGGCTACGCGCCGGTAAAGGAAGATGAACTGCGCAGTTTTCTAGGGAAACTGGGAAAAGATTGCGAAAAAACCGGTTATACACAAGCCCTCATCGAAGCCCCTTATCGCTCCGACAGGCTTTTGTCTGCTTTGCTCAGTGTTTTGCCGCATTCACTTAAAATATGCGTGGCATGCAACTTACATGAACCCGACGAATTCACACAAACCCGAACCGTGGCTGAGTGGGGAAAAAACAAACCTGTTTTAGGGAAAAATCCCTGCATTTTCCTTGTTGGCCGATAGCGCCGTAAAATGACCAAATCATTATACCTTTGCAGCGAAAACCTTATATCATTTCATGGTAAACGATATCTTTAAAAAAGTAGTAAACCGCATGGGGCCGCTGGGCGAACATGCTGATGACGCTCACGGCTATTTTACATTCCCAAAACTCGAAGGCCCAATTGGTCCGCGCATGGTTTTCAATGGAAAAATGAAGTTGAACTGGAGTTTAAACAATTACCTTGGACTTGCCAACCATCCTGAGGTAATGAAGGCAGATGCAGATGCAGCCGCTCAGTTTGGCATGGCATATCCCATGGGAGCCCGCATGATGAGCGGAAACAGTAACTACCATGAACAGCTGGAAAAAGATCTTGCCGATTTTATCGGCAAACCCGATGTGATTCTCCTCAATTTTGGTTATCAGGGCGTGGTTTCAGCCATTGATGCGCTGGTGGACCGCCATGATATAATAGTCTACGATGCAGAATCGCACGCCTGCATAATTGATGGCATGCGCCTGCACATTGGGAAGCGTTTCATGTATCAGCACAACAATATTGAAAGTCTTGAGAAACAACTTACCCATGCTACCAAACTGGCTGAGAAAACCGGGGGTGCCATTATGGTTATCACCGAAGGCGTTTTTGGAATGAGCGGATCACAGGGTAAACTCAAAGAAATTGTTGCCCTGAAAGAAAAATTCAATTTCCGCCTGTTTGTAGATGATGCACACGGATTCGGCACCATGGGCAAAACGGGTGCAGGCACAGGCGAAGAGCAAAACTGCATGGACGGCATCGATGTGTATTTCAGTACGTTTGCCAAAAGCATGGCAGGTATCGGCGCTTTTATTGGATCAACAAAAGAAGTAATCAAATATTTGCGTTACAACATGCGCAGTCAGATATACGCAAAAGCTCTTCCCATGCCGCTAACCATTGGGTCTATCAAACGTTTGGAACTAATCAGAACCCGCCCCGAACTGAAAGACAACCTGTGGAAAATTGTGAATGCCCTGCAAAACGGACTCCGAGAGGCAGGCTTCAATATTGGCATCACCACCACACCGGTTACACCTGTGCTGCTGAACGGCACCATTCCCGAAGCCACCCATATGACCTTCGACCTGCGCGAAAATTTCGACATTTTCTGCAGCATTGTGGTATATCCTGTTGTCCCCAAAGGTGTAATCATGCTTCGCCTGATACCTACTGCGGTGCATACTCTGGCCGATGTGGAAGAAACCATCAACGCATTCAAAGCTATCAAGCATAAACTGGACAGCGGACAATACCGTCAGGAAAAACTGGCTACCGCGAAACCTTAATAAACGCTATGCGCAAACAAAGCCCCGGCCCGTGGGTGTCTCTTACCAGGAGCGAATATGCCGGGGCTTTTTTTATGCTTTTGCTGGCCGTATTGCTGGCGCTCATTCCTGCCATTTTCAGTATGAAAGGGCAATCCGGGATTATCTACCATGCAGACAGCGCCCAGCGTGCCGTATTGATGGCAAGGCACCTCGCCGCCACAGATTCGTTCTTTAAAAAGCGGAAAAATAAATTCATTCCTTGGCAGCGGTTAAAATCAGGTGACCTTGAAAACATGGGCCTCAAGGCAGAAGATGCAGACCGTATTTATCAAAAAATAAAAATGGGGCACAAATACGCCTCACTGTCTGAATTGAGTCGGGAAACCGGAATTGATACCGAAGCACTTAAAAACGTAGTAAGCATTTATTCCTTCAAGCAAAGGAAAACAGAAAAACAAAAACCGGAAACGGTAGAATTAAACAGCTGCGACACAACCGCCCTGATTGCCCTTCCGGGGATTGGCAGCAAAACAGCACAAAGAATTATCCGTTTTCGGGATGCGCTCGGAGGATTCTATAAAAAAGAACAATTGCTGGAAACACGCTTCACTGATACCGTAATGCTGCGCAAATTATTGCCTGAATTAACGTTAAACCTTTCACTGGTGAAGAAAATACCCATCCAAAGTGCAAATTTGGAGACGCTAAAAAAACACCCTTACCTAAGCGAAAGACAGGCTAAGGTTATATTATCATTTCGAGAACAGCATGGAAAATTGACAGAAAATTTGCTGAAAGAAATAAAAATTATTTCGGCAGGCGAACTGGCTAAAATATTGCCTTATTTAAATTTAAACGAATAATCCGTTTTTTTTACCCAAATATATCTTTGGGTAAACATACATGCAACATAGATACCTATTTTTGCAGTATTATATGGAATTTTCATCTGACGAAAACGTGCAAATGATTAGGCAGACCGTTAAGGATTTTGCCGAAAAGAATATCAAACCCCAATTTATGGAATGGGATGAAAGTCAGGAATTTCCTGTGCATGTTTTCAAGGCCCTTGGTGAGCTGGGATTAATGGGTGTGCTTATTCCTGAAGAATACGGCGGATCAGGGCTGGGCTACCACGAATATGTGGCTGCTATTGAAGAATTGGCCAAGGTTTGCGGTAGTATTGGACTGAGTATGGCAGCGCACAATAGTCTTTGCACTGGACATATCATGATGTTTGGTAATGAAGATCAGAAAAAACGCTGGTTGCCCAAACTGGCTACCGCCGAATGGATTGGTGCCTGGGGACTTACGGAAGCAAATACCGGCTCAGACGCCCTGCGCATGCAGTGCGTAGCCAAGAAAGATGGCGATGATTGGATTTTGAACGGCACCAAAAACTGGATCACACACGGAATTACTGGCAATGTAGCTGTGGTGCTTGCCCGCACCGGAGATTTACTCGACAGCCATGGCATTACTGCTTTTGTGGTAGAGCGTGGCACACCCGGTTTTAGGGGCGGCAAAAAAGAAAATAAACTGGGAATGCGTGCCAGCGAAACTGCAGAATTAATATTTGAAGACTGCCGAATTCCTGATGCCAACCGTTTGGGAAAAGTGGGTGACGGATTTATACAAGCAATGAAAATTTTAGATGGCGGCAGAATTTCCATTGCGGCACTGTCATTAGGCATCGCTAAAGGCGCCTATGAAGCCAGCATCAAATACAGCAAGGAACGCCAGCAGTTTGGACAGCCCATCGCCAATTTCCAGGCCATTGGTTTCAAACTCGCCGATATGGCTACCCGCATTGAAGCTGCAGAGTTGCTTACACACCAGGCTGCAAATCTTAAAAATAAAGGTAAAAGTGTAAACAG
>Ga0194132_10002975_pt1 | contig 30850 bp, 34 predicted proteins | sample TA2KigOf80mmetaG_FD_148612 | JGI IMG/M metagenome (GOLD analysis project Ga0194132, IMG submission 148612) | Freshwater microbial communities from Lake Tanganyika, Tanzania - TA2015054 Kigoma Offshore 80m | ecosystem: Environmental > Aquatic > Freshwater > Lake | place: Tanzania: Lake...
CTCGGCTCACCGTGCTTTGGCTGACACCCAAAACCTTGGCAATAGCTTCTTGGCAGGCACCGTCCTGGCTCAGCGCATAAATCTGGCAGCGGTCCTCATAAGTAACTCGCCGGTATCGGCTCATCAGTAACCTCTCGTGAGTGCAAGAGGTTACCCCTTCGCCCTTCCATAAAATTATGCACTGGCTACTTGAATCCGCGGTCTTCTGGAACGTCGAGAAGAAGTAGCTAAACGACCCCTCTCCCGGCCCGCCGGGGGAGGGGTTCTCTTTCAATCGTTGTGCTCGCGGCTCACCACGCCGCTCGCCTTCGCCAGGTCCTCCAGGATCGGGCAGTCCGGCCGATCATCGCCATGGCAGCGATGCGCCAGCATCATCAGCGCAGACCGCATCCCCTGCAGCTCGGCGATCTTGCCGTCGATCGTGGCGACGCGATCGAGCGCGATCTTCTTCACCTCGCCTGACGCCCGCTCGCGGTCGCGATAGAGCGCCAGCAGCTCCCGGCATTCCTCGATGGTGAAGCCAAGGCCGCGGGCACGATGGACGAAGCGCAAGGTCGCGACGTCCTTGTCGGAGTAGTCGCGATAGCCATTGCCACGGCGCTCCGCCGGCTGAATCAAGCCGACAGACTCGTAGTATCGAATAGTCTTGGGCGGCATGCCCGAGCATTCAGCGGCGGCGCCGATATTCATCAGCGTTATTCCTTCAACGCTCCTCCCTGAGACAGAGCCTGCCTTCAGAATTCGCACTCGGCAAGATGTCTCAGATGACCTCGTCCTTGCGCGAGGTCGTTTCGCCATAGCGGCGGAGCGCCGGCTCCTTGAGCCCCGCATAGACGTCGGTCAACTTGGCGTTGACCTTTCGGTTCTCGATCTCGAAGAGGCTGTTGCCCTTGAGGTCGCCGTCGACAAGGAACGGACCGAAATTCTCGACCTCGAACACCCACATCGCCTGCGCGATGCCGAGCTCCTCGAGCCAATGCACGGCGCGCACGCGCTTGATGCCACGGCCGAGCAGCGCCCCGGTGCCATAGCCGACGGTGGTGAGATAAACCGCGCCTTTCGGCACGAAATGATTGCGATAGTCCTCTTCGGACATCCCGCCCTTGCCGATCACCATCCGGCATCCGGAAACGTCGAACCACCGGTTCATCCATTTCGAGAAACGGAAGCTCGCGGTCGCGGTGACGGCGCCGACATCGTAGCTGCCGTCGGGTCGGACGGCCGCCGCCGGCGAGCAATGAAAGTTCACATTGGAGATCGAAGCGAGATCGACCGGCGGCTTTAGACCTTCGTCCAATACGCGGCGATAGAGGCCTTCGCGGCCGGTATAGAGCGGACCGTGGAGATAGACGACCATGCCGGCTTCGAGCTTCTGCAGATCTTCCGGCTGTACCGGCGTCCTGAGGCGGATCTCCTTCATTCCACGCCCTCCCGGCGATGGTAGGGCGTGAACCACGCCGGATCGTTCCGGTACTCGACCATGCCGTCGGCGTGGAGCCGCGCGACGGCGCGGCGCGAGGAAAGGCAAAAGGCATGCACGCTCATCGGCATGCCGCCGGTATGGGTGTGCGCGACCTCGATATGGCAGTCGACGACCATCGACGTGCCGACGAAGCCCATCGGCCCCATGCCGATCGAATTGCCGAGCACCTTCAACTCGTCCTCGAGCGCCGCGATCTTCGGATCCGGGTTGCGGTCGCCGACGACCCGGAGGCACGAGGCCTGCTTGCCGATGGTCATGGCCGTGTCCTTGGAGCCGCCGAGCCCGATGCCGATGATCGCCGGCTGACAGGCGAGCCCGCGCCGGCCGAACTGGACCAGCACGTCGAGATAGAATTTCTTGATGCCGTCGAGACCGTCGCCCGGGAACAGCATCCGGTAGTCGGTGCCGAAGAGCCCGCCCTTGTGCACGGTGGTGACATCGACCCAGTCCGCATCCGGCTCGAAGGAGTATTCGATCTCGGGAGCCCGAATACCGACATTGTTGTTGTGATCGGCGCGCGACAGCGGGTGCACGCGGTTGGGGCGGAGCGGCACCTCGGTGGTGGCGCGGGCGACGGCACGGCGGAGCCCCTTCTCCAGCGCGACGAAGCCGCCCTCTATCCGGGCCTCGTTGCCGGCCTTCACATAGAAGCGCGGCAGGCCGGTATCGGCGCACATGGCGCGGCGATCGGCCTCGGCTGCTTCCCAGTTCTCGACCATGGCCTTGAGCACGAACTTGGAAAGCTCGTTCTCCTCGGTCTTCAGCATCGCCTTGATGCCGTCGGAGTAATCCTTCGGGATGACGATCGCCGCCTGGCGCGTCAGCTCGACGCCGACCTCCTCGATGGTCGATGCCGCAATCATGCGAGACTCTGCCCGGGACGGACTCGGGTGAAGGCGACAGGCTCGGTGGTCACGGCGATCCGGTTCTCCTTGAGCGTAACGACGGTGTTCTCCGAACGCTCCAGCGACCCTGTCTCCGGAAAGTCCGCACGATAGTGGGCGCCGCGGGAGTCGTCGCGCCTGAGCGCCGCGGCCGCGATGGCCCGGCTGGTCAGGATCAGGCTGTCGAGGCTGAGCCAGTCGGCCCAGGTGAGGTTGAAGGCCCGTGCCGTATCCGGCAACCCCGCTTCACCGAGCTCGGCTGCGAGGTCATCCAGAGCCTTCTGACCGCGCGTGAGGCTGGCCTCGTCGCGGATGATGCCGACATCGTCCCACATGAGCCGGTAGAGCCGCTCGCGGATGTCGTTGAGATCGCCGGGCTTGCGCGAGAAGGGCCGGAGCGCATCGGCGACTGCCGCCTCGATCGCGGCTTCATCGGGCGCGACGATGCCGCCCTCCGACTTCACGAACGTCGCCATGGTCTCGCCGGCGATGCCGCCATAGACGGTCGAATTGGCCACACCGTTGCCGCCGAGCCGGTTGGCGCCATGCACGCCGCCGGTATCCTCCCCGGCGGCGAAGAGGCCAGGCAGCGAGGTCCGACAACCGAGGTCGAAGACGACGCCGCCCATCATGTAGTGAGCGGTCGGCACTACCTCGACATTGCCGGAGACCAGGTCGAAGCCGACATCGGCGCAACGCGTGACCATGCCCTTGAACTGGCGGCGGACCATGGCCGGATCGAGATGCTTCATGGTGATGAAAACGCCGCCATTCGGCCCGGTCTTGCCGGCTCTCATCTGGTCATACATGCCGCGGCTGACGATGTCGCGCGTCGCGCGCTCGTTGCGCGGATCGTACTTGTGCATGAAGCGCTCGCCGGCGCCGTCGAGGATATGGCCGCCGGCGCCGCGCAGCCCTTCCTCGATGATCGTACCGGTGATGCGCGTATCCTTGCCGGCGATGAGGCCGGTCGGGTGGAACTGCACCATCTCCATGTCGCGGAGCTTGAGCCCCGCACGCAGCGCCATGGCGAGCCCGTCGCAGGACTTGTCACCGGAGGGCGTGTGGTAGAGATACATGGTCGGTCCGCCGCCGGTCGCCAGCAGCACCGCCTTGGCGGCGATGAAGCGGAACTCACCTGTCCGCACATCCAGGAGCAGCACGCCGGAGAGCTGCTCGCCCTCGCGCGAGGGGATCAGCGCCAGCGCGCGATGCTCCTCCAGGCGCTTGATGCCGCGCGCCCAGACCTGCTCGGCCAAGCGGTTGATGATCTCGATGCCGGTCAGATCGCCCTTATGCACCGTGCGATCGACCGTCTGGCCGGCGAAGGCCTTGAAGTGGAGCTTGCCGTCGGGGTTGCGGTCGAAGAAGCAGCCCCAGCGATTCTCGAGCTCGACAATGCGCTCGACCGCACCCTCGACCAGCCGCCAGGCCAGCTCCTGGTGGTTGAGCCACTTGCCGCCCTCGATCGTGTCCATGAAATGGCGCTGGAGAGAGTCGCCGGGCGCCAGCGCCGCGTTGTAGCCGCCCTGCACCATGCGCGTGCAGCCGCTCTTGCCGAGCAGACCCTTGACCGCGATGGTGATCTCGAGGCTCGGGTCCTTGTCATGCGCATGCAACGCCGCGAGCAGGCCGGCGCCGCCGGAGCCCAGGATCAGCAGTTCGGTCTCGTGCCGCTCGATCCCGCTCATGCGAAGGACCTCACCACGAAGCCGGCGCCAACGGCGAGCGCGGCTGCGGCCGCCCAGCCGATCCAATCCTTCTGCCGGTCGCTCCACGGCAACAGCTCGATCGCCAGCAGACGCAGTCCTCCGAACAGGTGCAGAGCCAGCAGGATGACGAGGATGGTCTCCGCCGCCTTCACCGCCGGCTGCGCCGCCCAGTCGAGGAAACCGTCGAGCATCGCCGTCTCGAGCGCGAGCCCGAGCACGATCAGGTGAGCGGGCAGGAACAGCGCCAGCGCGATGCCGGAAAGGCGGTGGACCAGGAAAGCCCGATAGGAAGGATGGTTGCGCATCAGGCGATCGCCTGCACCGCGCGAAGGCCGAGCAGCAGCAGAACCAATCCGATCCCGAGCGTCGCAAGGTCGAGCGAGCGATCGCGCCACGACGTCCATTCGCGGAGGACGACGCGAAGTCCGATCGCCGCATGCACTGCGGCCGCCACGACGAAGAGGCCGTAGGCCGCCGGCCACATCCAGGTCGATCGCGTGCGGCCGAGGATCTCGCTCGCGGAGAGGCCGCCGGCGACCGCATAGAGAATGACGCCGAGATGCAGCAGCACCAGCGGCGCCAACACCAGCGCCGAGGCGCGCTGCGCGATGTAGAGCCAGAGCTCGAGCCGCTTCATAGCCGGCCCCGGACCGCCGCCATCAGCACCAGCCGCTTGAGGCCGGAGATCGAGCGCGTAGGGTTGATGCCGACTGGGCAGTGCTCGACGCAGTTCTGGTGGCCGTGGCAGGCATGGCAGCCAGCGTCGTCGGCGACCGCCTGGAGATGGCCGATGCGGTCGCTGTCGCGGGCATCGCTGACCAGGGTCCAGGCGCGGTTCAACGCCGCCGGACCCAGATATTCGGGCCGCCAGCTGACGACATCGCAGGCGGCGTAGCAGACCGCGCAACCGATACACTCGATCGCCGCATCGGCCTCCTTGCGCTTCGGATCTTCCGGGCTGATCTCGGCGACGCTCGTCGCGGCGGCATCGGAGGGGATGAAGCGTCCCTTCGCCTCTTGCCCCTTGTCGAAGAACGGCACCATGTCGGTCGCCAGATCCTTGACGATCGGCAGGTTGCGGAGCGGCGCGATGCGGACGCGTCCTCTCTCCACCACCTTCTGCACATGGGTGCGGCAGGTCCAGCGCGGGGTGTCGTTCACGGTCATCGCGCAGCTGCCGCAGACGCCGACCCGGCAAGCGAAACGATAGGCGAGGCTGGGGTCGAGCTTCCGCTGCACAAAGGTGACAAGGTCGAGCACGGTCTGGCTCGGCTGGCTCGGGACTTCATAGGTCTCGTAGCGGCCTTCCTCCGTGCCGCGCCAGATCTCTACTTTCAGCATCCCTGCCATCGCCGGGCGAGTATGCCGCACTCGCCGGGGATCGTCGATTTCTGCATACTCCGCGCCCGATGACTTCCAGACGCACCGTTGCCGACGCGATCGCCAGCACTCTCAAAGCCTATGGCGCCGAGTGGGCCTTCGGCATTCCCGGCAACGACGTGCTCGAGCTGATCCGCGCCTGCGAGGAGGCCGGCATCCGCTTCGTGCTGGCGAAGAGCGAGCCTTCCGCCGCCTTCATGGCCGATGCGGTCTACCAGGTGACCGGCAAGCCCTCGGTGCTGATCCCGGCGCTCGGCCCCGGCCTCGCCAATGCGATCTCCGGCATCGCCGGCGCGACGCAGGAGCGCTCCGCCCTCATCGTGCTCGGCGGCGAGATGGCGACGAAGCAGATGGGCATCTACACCCATCAGGTCTTCGACCATGTGGCGCTGGCGACGCCGGTGACCAAGTGGGCCGCGACGCTGAACCCGAACCGCGCCGCCCAGCAGACAGCGAAGGCCCTAGACACCGCGCTCGCCTACCCCGCCGGCGCGGTGCTGCTGAACTGCCCCGCCGATCACAGCCGCGCCCCCTCGGACGAGCCGATCCCGGCGCCGCCGCGTCGCCTGCCGGCCGCGCTCGATGCCGGCGTGGTCGAGACCGGCCGCGATCTGCTCGGCCGCGCCAAGCGCCCGCTGGCGCTGGTCGGCAGCGGCGCCATCCGCGACGGCGTCGACGGCCCGTTGCGTGCGCTGGTCGAGGCGCGGCAGATCCCAGTGCTCACCACCTACAAGGCCAAGGGCGCGCTCGACGAGCATCACGCGCTCGCGCTTGGCAGCGTCGGGCTTTCGCCGATCATGGACGCCGTCACCATGAAGCTGATCGGCGAGGCCGACCTGCTGGTGCTGATCGGCTTCGACCCGATCGAGCTGCGCGATGCCTGGATCGATGCCTGGCCCGCCGACCGCGCCGTGCTCTCGCTCGACTGGGGACCACTGCCGCACCGGATGTTCCCCGCCGGCACGGAAATCTTCGGCGATCTGCCCGCAGTACTGACCGCGCTCGCGGGCTCCGGCACCGCCTCCTGGCCGCGTGCTCGGCTCGACGCGCACCGCTCCGAAATCGCTGAGATCGTACGGCCCAGGACACCAAGCGCCGGTATCAGCCCGGCGGCCCTCTTCAAGGCAGTCAGCGACCGCGTCCAACCGGGCTGGCTGATGACCGTCGATGTCGGTGCGCATCGCATCCTCGCCAACCATGCCGTGTTCTGCCGCTCGCCCGGCCAGCTGATCCAGTCGAACGGCCTCTGCCACATGGGCTACGCGCTGCCGGCGGCGATCGGCGCGGCGCTGGCGAAACCCGACCGGCCAGTGGTGGCGCTGATCGGCGACGGCTCGCTGCTGATGTCCTTGGGCGAGCTCGCAGTGGCGGCTGAGCACAACCTGCCGATCGTCGTCGTCGTGCTCGACGACCAGGCGCTGGCTCTGATCAAGCTCAAGCAATCGAAGATGCAGATGGCACCGCGCGCCGTCGACTTCGCCGGCGCCCGTTTCGACCGCCTCGCCCGCGGCTTCGGCATCGAGGGCTATCGCGTCGGCTCGCTCGCCGATTTCGAGCACGCCTTCGACGCTGCGCTTGCCTCGCGCGAGCCCGCCATCATCGACGCCTTCGTCGATCCCAGCGAGTACTGGGAACAGATGTAGTCCGCCGTCAGCGCCAGTCGTTGATGCGGTCGAGCGGGTAGATCGGGCGGCGGATGTTCTTGAAGTCGAGCAGCGAGTTGTCGGAGGTGGTCACGCCCTGGCCGTCGAGGCGGAAGGTGTGCTTGGCCATCTTGGCGAAGCCGGCGCGGTAGTGGATGCGCGACTTCAACAGCAGGTAGCGCTTCTCGGTCGGCTGGATGCCGAGCGAGGTGAAGATGCCGAGATCGAAGGGCTCGTGGTGGCGCGAGATCACGACGATCTGCATCTTGCCGGTGTCGAGCACCGCCGCCGGCCCGAGCTGCGCCATGGTGCCGGTGGCCATCGATCCGCGGATGACGAATTCGCCATCGGTCAGCGTCTTGACCTTGCCGGTGACGGAGAGCGGCTTGCCCTTCAGATTGATCGAGGGCATGTCGGTCTTGCCGCCGAGCGTGATCGTGACCGTGGATCCCACGCCGGCCCTGGTCATCTCCTCGACCGCCTTCGGGTCCCAGACCGCGGCGACGGCGACATCCTCGAGCCCTTGGCGCATGACCTCGGCGATCACCGTCATCACATCCTGGGTGGCACCCGAGGCGGCGTTGTCGGAATGGTCGAGTAGCACGATCGGGCCGTCGGTCAGGTCCTTCGCCTGGGCGACAGTCTCGGTCAGCGGCCGGCCCTTGTAGACGAAATCCTCGCGCGCGTTCCAGCCGGCGCGCGCGATCTCCTCGGCTGCCGCCTCCGCCTTGGCCTTATCGCCATCGGCGATGGTCACCACAGAGAAGCCGGCATCCCTGATATCCGCGAGCGGAAAGCCGAAGAGGATGGAAGCGGAGATCAGCCCCGCCCTCTCCTTCTCGCGCGCCAGTGTGTTCAGGCTCTTCATCGGCTCGTCGTCGGTACCCTGGCGCAGGGTCTGGGAGAGCAGCGGCACCTGCTTCCAGGTCATCACCGGCTTGGTCTTGCCGGCCATGGCGTCGAGCACGATGCGGCCGGCGCGCTTGCCGGTATCGCGCATGTCGATATGCGGATAGGTGGAGTAGCCGACCAGGGCGGTGGCGTTGTCGACCATCGCCTGGGTGCAGTTGCAATGCGGGTCGAGCGCGACCGCGATCGGCAGGTCGGGGCGCAGCTTGCGGATGCGGGCGAGCAGAGCGCCCTCGCCGTCCTCCTCCGTCTCGGTGACCATGGCGCCGTGGAGGTCGAGCAGCGCCGCATCGCAGCCCTTGTCGATCGCCTCGCAGATGGCGTCCGTCATGATCCTGTAGGCCTCGGCCGAGACCTTGCCCGAGGGGACCGCGCTCGCGGTGATCGGGATCACCATCTCCGCCCGCATCTCCTCGGCCTGGTCGATGAAGGCGGCGATCGCGGTGTTGGTGCCCTTGAAGTAGTCGCGGGCTTCCTTGCCCTTGAGCATTGCGCGATGGCCGAAGCGCGCGACGTCGGTCGGGATCGGCGAGAAGGTGTTGGTCTCGTGCAGCATCGCGGCGACGACCAGGCGCATGGGCTTCCCCCAAAATGAAAGGCGCCCTCTCTCCGCTCGGGAGAGAGGGCGCCTTCATGTTACCTCAGGCCTTGGCGGTGGCGTCCACTTCCTCGTCGGTCGGGAAACGCCCCGTCTGGTGCTTCGAGTAGGCGAGCCTGCCCTCGACCGTGATGTCGAAGATGCCGCCCTTGCCCTTCACCAGTGAAACCTCAGCACCGAGCCTCGTCAGCCTGTCCCTCGCACGGAGGGCTCTCGGTTCGTAGTTTCAGGATACGCAGTATTCGATCCGGGCCTTCATCGGAACCTCTCGGGTGTCGGTGATGGAAGATATATGGGGCGTCAGTCGAGCTTTTGCAGCATGCGGCCGAGCGGCCGTCCGCCGACCACATGGAAGTGCAGATGCGGGACTTCCTGGTACCCATGCTCGCCGGCATTGCTGAGCACGCGGTAGCCGCCCTTGGCGAGGCCGGCATCGCGGGCGACCTTGCCGATCGCGCGCATCAGCGCCGCCTGCTCGGCGTCGCTCGCCTTCTCGGTGAAGTCGTCGACCGAGACATAGGCGCCCTTCGGGATCACCATGATATGCACCGGCGCCTGCGGGCGGATGTCATGGAAGGCGAGCACGTGCTCGTCCTCATAGACCTTCTTCGACGGCAGCTCGCCCCGGAGGATGCGGGCGAAGACATTGCCCGGATCGTAGCTCACGAGTCGTCTTTCTCGTCGCGCGCCCGTCGCTCGGCGATGCCGCTCATGCCGTCGCGGCGCGATAGCTCGGTCCAGACATCGTTCGGGTGGATTCCAGCATCGGCCCACAGCACCAGCAGGTGGTACATGAGATCGGCGGATTCGGCGGTGAGCTTCTGGCGGTTACCGCGGATTGCCTCGATCACCGCCTCGACCGCCTCCTCGCCCACTTTCTGGGCGATGCGCTTGGTTCCGCGCTGGAACAGCTTGGCGGTGTGGGAGGTCTCGGGATCGGCGCCGCGCCGAGATTCTATCACCTTGAAGAGGCGATCGAGGAGGGCGCCGTCCAACGCGCGCGAGGCATCGGACATATCGACCCGATACCATGATTCTGCCGGACGGCGTAACAGTTTCGTTACGGGGCACTCAGCTCAGCCGGACGGGAACGCCGGCGGCGGCCATGCGCCGTTTGGCCTCGCCGATGGCGATCTCGCCGAAATGGAAGATCGAGGCGGCGAGGACCGCCGAGGCGTGGCCCTGGACGACGCCGTTAACCAGATGATCGACATTGCCGACGCCACCCGAGGCGATGACCGGGATCGGCACCGCGTCGGCCACCGTGCGCGTCAGGTCGATGTCGAAGCCGGCGCGGGTACCGTCGCGGTCCATCGAGGTCAGCAGGATCTCGCCAGCGCCGAGCTCGGCCATCCTGACCGCCCAGTCGACGGCATCGAGGCCAGTGTCGTTACGGCCGCCATGAGTGAAGACCGACCAGCGATTGCCCGAGCGCTTGGCATCCACGGCGACCACGATGCACTGGCTGCCGAACTTTTCGGCTGCCTCGCGAACGAATTCGGGGCGCTTCACCGCCGCCGTGTTGATCGAGACCTTGTCCGCGCCGGCCAGCAGGAGCGCCCGCACGTCCTTCACCTTGCGCACGCCGCCGCCGACGGTCAGAGGCATGAAGCACTGCTCGGCGGTGCGCTGCACCACGTCCAGCAGGATGGCGCGGTTGTCGGAGCTGGCGGTGATGTCGAGGAAGCAGAGCTCATCGGCGCCGGCGGCGTCATAGGCGCGCGCATGCTCGACCGGATCGCCGGCGTCCTTGAGGTCGACGAACTGCACGCCTTTGACCACGCGCCCGCCCTTGACGTCGAGGCAGGGGATGAGGCGGACCTTGAGGCTCATGCCGCGGCCTTCAGCGCCGATACCGGGTCGATACGCCCGTCATAGAGGGCGCGGCCGATGATGACGCCGGCGATGCCGTCGTCCTCGCGCGCCTTCAGGCGATGGATGTCGTCGACCGAAGCAAGTCCGCCTGAGGCGATCACCGGAATGTCGAGCCCGCGCGCCAGGTCGGCGGTGGCCTCGACATTGACCCCGGCGAGCACGCCGTCGCGGCCGACATCGGTGAAGATCATCGCGGCGACGCCGGCATCGCGGAAGCGGAGCGCCAGCTCGCGGGCCGGCAGCGAGGAGACCTCGGCCCAGCCTTCGACCGCGACGAAGCCGTCGCGGGCATCGATCCCGACCGCGACCTGCCCGGGGAACAGGGCGGCGGCCTCGCGCACCAGAGCCGGGTTCTTGACCGCCGCGGTGCCGAGCACGACCCGGCTCAGGCCCTGGTCGAGCCACGCCTCGACCGTCTTCAGGTCGCGGATGCCGCCACCGAGCTGGATCGGAAGGTCGACCGCGTCATGGATGGCGGCGACCGCTTCCGCGTTCTGCGGGCGACCGGCGAAGGCGCCGTCGAGGTCGACGACATGGATCCAGGCAAAGCCGGCGCGGGCGAAGGCGCGCGCCTGCGCGGCAGGATCGGGGTTGTAGACCGTGGCCTGCTCCATGTCGCCGAGCTTGAGGCGCACGCATTGCCCGCCCTTGAGGTCGATAGCCGGATAGAGGATCACGCCTCGTCTCCGTTCAGGACCTTGTAGAAATAGAGGCCGGCAACGAACTCGCCGTTGACGCGCGCGTAGCGCGGGTTGGTACCCCAATGAACGTAGCCGCGATGCCGGTAGATCTCGATCGCGCGCGACTGCGTCTCGCGGACATCGAGGTTGAGCGTCTTATAGCCTGCCTCGCGCGCCGCGATCTCGACCGTCTCGGTGATCAGGTTGGCGAGGCCGTGGCCGCGCGCCCAGGGCGCGACGAAGCTGGTGGTGAGCCAGCAGGAATGCGCCTGCGCCTCGTTGTTGCGCGGCGGCTTCTGCAGCAGGGCCGAGCCGGCGACCGTGTCGTCGACGCGGCCGACGAACAGCATGCGCTCGGGAATCAGCAGCACGCCGCGCCAGAACGCCTCCATGACGTGGCGCGGCGGCGGCTTCAGCCAGCCGAAACCGCCGCCGACCTTCACCGCCTCCTCCGCCGCGTCGGCAAGCTCCTCGAGCTCGCGGTCGGAGAGCTTGGTCACGCGCGCGGCTGAGATCTTCGTGTCGCTCATGGCCGCCACTTGAGGAAATTGGCGAGCAGGGCCAGGCCGAGCGCCTGGCTCTTCTCGGGATGGAATTGCGTCGCGACCCGGTTGGCCCGCGCCACCGCCGCGGTGACGGTGGTTCCGTAGTCGGTCGTCGCCAGCAGGTCCGCCGGGTCGTCGCATTCCATATGAAAGCTATGACAGAAGTATGCGTGCGCGCCCGGCGCGATGTCCTTGAACACCGGGTGCGAGCGGTGCAGAGCGAGCTCGTTCCAGCCCATATGCGGCATCTTGATCGACGGATCCCTGACCTCGATGCGCGTGACCTTGCCGGCGATCCAGCCGAAGCCCGGCGTCGATCCCAGCTCGAGCCCGACATCGGCCATGAGCTGCATGCCGACGCAAATGCCGAAGATCGGCCGCGCCTTCTGCTCGACTGCCTCGACGATCGATTCGGTCAGTCCGGGGATCGCAGCCAGTCCCGCCTTGCAGTCGGCGAAGGCGCCCTGCCCCGGCAGCACGATGCGGTCGGCGCGCCGGACCACATCCGGATCGGAGGTGATCGTCACCGGCTCGACGCCGGCTGCGGCCCGCTCGACCGCCTTCGCGGCCGAATGCAGGTTGCCGGACCCGTAGTCGATGACGGCGACCGTCATCGGGACCTCCGGGAGGAGGCCCTCATGCCAACATCGAAGAGCATGAGAGCCTCTAGAGACTGCCCTTGGTCGAGGGGATTCGGCCGGTCTGGCGCGGATCGATCTCGATCGCCTGGCGCAGCGCCCGTGCCAGGCCCTTGTAGCAGCTCTCGACGATATGGTGGTTGTTCTCGCCGTAGAGGTTCTCGACATGGAGCGTCAGGCCCGCCGCCTGGGCGAAGGCCTGGAACCACTCCTTGAACAGCTCGGTATCCATCTCGCCGAGCTTCGGCTTGCTGAAATTGACCTTCCAGATCAGATAGGGGCGGTTGGAGGCATCCAGCGAGACCCGGGTCAGCGTCTCGTCCATCGGGATCATGGCCGAGCCGTAGCGGACGATGCCGCCGCGATCGCCGAGCGCCTGGGAAACGGCCTGGCCGATAGCGATGCCGGTGTCCTCGGTCGTGTGGTGGAAGTCGATGTGGAGGTCGCCCTTGGCCTCGACCTCGAGGTCGATCAGGCTGTGGCGGGAGAGTTGCTCCAGCATGTGATCGAGGAAACCGATTCCGGTCGTGACCTTATAGATGCCGCTGCCGTCGAGCCCGACGGTCGCGCGGATCTGTGTCTCCTTGGTCTTGCGTTCGACGGTCGCCTGGCGCATCTCAACCCTCCGGCGGCCGGGTTGTATCACCGGGTTCCGGCGCGGCCAACCCCGCCCTTGATCCGGCCCCGTCTTACGCCAATCTATGGGCCTTCCCAAAAACCCCGAGCGCGTTGATGACCGATTCAGCCCAGACGCCGACCTGGCACGGCACCACCATCCTTTCCGTCCGCAAGGGCGGCAAGGTTGTCATCGCCGGCGACGGTCAGGTGTCGATGGGCGCCATGGTGGTCAAGGCGAATGCGCGGAAGGTGCGCCGCCTCGCCGACGGCAAGGTGATCGCAGGCTTCGCCGGCGCCACCGCCGACGCCTTCACCCTGTTCGAGCGCCTGGAAGCCAAGCTGGAGCGCCACCCCGACCAGCTGCTGCGCGCCGCAGTCGAGCTCGCCAAGGATTGGCGCACCGACCGCTACCTCAGGCGCCTCGAAGCGATGATGGCGGTCGCCGACAAGGAGGTCTCGCTGATCCTCTCCGGGAATGGCGACGTGCTGGAGCCCGAGCATGGGCTGATCGGCATCGGCTCGGGCGGCGCCTATGCGCTCGCGGCTGCCCGCGCGTTGATCGACATCGAAAGCCTCGAGGCCGAGGCGATTGCACGCAAGGCGCTCGATATCGCCGCCGAGATCTGCGTCTACACCAACCGCAACGTTACCGTGGAAACCCTGTGAACGCCGCCTTCAGTCCTCGCGAGATCGTTTCCGAGCTCGACCGCTTCATCGTCGGCCAGCACGACGCCAAGCGCGCCGTCGCCATCGCGTTGCGCAACCGCTGGCGGCGCCAGCAGCTCGCGCCCGACCTGCGCGAGGAGGTGCTGCCGAAGAACATCCTGATGATCGGGCCGACCGGTGTCGGCAAGACCGAGATCGCGCGGCGGCTGGCCAAACTGGCGCAGGCGCCTTTCCTCAAGGTCGAGGCGACCAAGTTCACCGAAGTGGGCTATGTCGGCCGTGACGTCGACCAGATCGCCCGCGACCTCGTCGAGATCGCCATCGGCATGACCAAGGAGCGCATGCGCAAGGAGGTCGCCGCCAAGGCCGAGCTCGCCGCCGAGGAGCGCGTGATCGACGCGCTGGTCGGATCCAATGCGTCGGATACCACCCGTCAGCAGTTCCGCAAGCTGCTGCGCGAGGGCAAGCTCGACCAGAAGGAGGTCGAGATCGAGGTCGCGGACAGCGGCATCGGCGGCGGCATGCCGATGTTCGACATGCCGGGCGGCGGCCAGGTCGGCATGCTCAACCTGAACGACATGCTGTCCAAGGCCTTCGGTCAACGCAGCAAGCGCCGGCGCATGTCGGTCTCGGAGAGCTACACCGTGCTGATGGCCGAGGAATCGGATAAGCTTCTCGACCAGGAGAAGGTGACGCGCTCGGCGATCCAGTCGGTGGAGCAGGACGGCATCGTCTTCCTCGACGAGATCGACAAGATCTGCGCGCGCTCCGAGCGGCACGGCGCGGATGTCAGTCGCGAAGGCGTGCAGCGCGACCTGCTGCCGCTGATCGAGGGGACGACCGTCTCGACCAAATACGGGCCGGTGAAGACCGACCACATCCTGTTCATCGCCTCGGGCGCGTTTCACCTGGCGAAGCCGTCGGATCTCCTGCCCGAGCTGCAGGGCCGCCTGCCGATCCGGGTCGAACTCAAGGCGCTGACCCGTGACGACTTCCGCCGCATCCTGACCGAGCCCGAGGCGAGCCTGATCAAGCAGTACAAGGCGCTGCTCGCGACCGAGAACGTGACTCTCGACTTCGAGCAGGACGCCATCGACGCGCTCGCCGATCTCGCCGTCGAGGTCAACACAGCGGTCGAGAACATCGGCGCCAGGCGCCTGCACACGGTCATGGAGAAGCTGCTAGAGGAGATCAGCTTCACTGCGCCCGACAAGGCCGGATCGACGCTGACGGTCGATGCCGCCTATGTGCAGGACAAGGTCGGGACGCTCGCCAAGAAAGGCGATCTCAGCAAGTTCATCCTCTAGCGTCGGACGAAGCGCGCGTGCTCGCGGTCCAGCGACAGGTACTCAAGAATGCGTTCGTTCTTGGTGCTAGCAACGCAGTGATGCCTGCGGTCACGCGACGGATCGATCGCTGCTAACGCCGCCTTCGTTTCCGCCGATCGCCAGAAGTCGCGGAAACGGCGGTCGCGAATCGAGCCGAGCGCACCGCCCTCGGTATAGGCGCGATCCTGGCACGTATATACGACCTGATCGGCGCCGATGATCGTCAACAGATAAGCCATCGGACAGCGCTGCTCGGGCCGGTCGAAGCGATCGCCGAGCGCATGGTAGTGTTCGTTGACACGGAAGTGCCCGTCTTCGAGGCCGCGGATGAGCTCGACTTGCGCGCGCACTACCGGTTCGAACCCATTGTGATAGGCATTGTTGTCCGCGCCCGAGTCGCGGATGATGCAGGGCGCGATCTTCACGTGGGAGACGCCAGCGTGCTTGAGGATCGTACATAACTCCAGGAGATGCGAGGCGTTGGCCTGATCGACGATGATGCTGGCGCCCAGCGAGCAGCGAGAATTTCTATCGGAAAATACCGCGAGGTTTCCGATGACTTTGTCAAACTCGCCGACATCGACCGAACGGCTCTTCGCGTAGCTCGGGCCATCCCAGCCGTCGATCGAGACCCGTAGCCAGGTCGCGTGCCGAGCGAAGGCGTCGGCGACCTTTCCCTTCAGCATCGATCCACTGCTCAAGGCGCCGATGCGGATTCCGCCTTCGCCGAGTCGTTCGACCGTCTCGACGACGAACGGATAGATCAGCGGCTCGCCTCCACCGGAGAAAGTGACGGCCTCGACGCCCAGCTCGGTGAGGTCTTCGACGACCTCGCGCATCTTCTCGCGCGGGATCCGATCGCGCTCGTTCATCCCACCGCCCAGGCTCACCGAGTCGGAGCGATACGCGCAGAACCAACATGAGTGATTGCAGACGTTGGTCGGCTTGATGCGCACATGCACTGGTGGCGGAACCTCGCCCACGCCGATCGCACGCAGGTGCCCAGGATAGCGGATTGGCTTGAGGGCTGAGTAGACGATCGCCGGCATGTTCGGACGCTACCGGCCAGGGAGGAGCATCTCCTTGATCTGGGTCAAATCCTGTGCGGACTTGCCTGCGTGCGGCGCGGCCGCTATCCCTGCCTTCGCCATGAGCACCGACTACATCGACAGCTACTACAGCCGGACGCGCGCCGACGACGCGAGGCGGCCGGCGCTCGATGCGACGATCGAGACCGAGACCTGCGTCATCGGTGGCGGTCTCGCCGGCCTCGCCACGGCGCTCGCTCTCGCGGAGAAGGGGCGCAGCGTCGTGCTGATCGAGGCGCGTCGCGTCGGCTGGGGTGCCTCGGGCCGCAATGGCGGCTTCGTCTCGCCTGGTTACTCGCTCGGCCTCGACAAGATCGAGCGGAAGCTCGGCGCCGAGGGGGCGAAAACGCTTTATCACTTTAGCCTCGATGCGCATGCGCTGGTCCGCAAGCGCGCCGATGACGCCGGCGTGCGTCGCGAGGCCGGGTTGCTCAAATGCCATCTGGCCGAGCACGGCGAAGGCCTAGCACCCTATGTCTCGCGCATGAACGAGCGCTACGGGCTTCGCCTCGAACACTGGCCGCGCGCGCGGATAGCGGAGGCGCTGGCGACCGACCGCTATGCCGACGGGGCCTACAATCCGGATGCCTTCCGCGTCCATCCGCTCGACCTGTCGCGCGGCCTCGCGCGTATCGCCGAGGCAAAGCGGGTCAGGATCTTCGAAGGTACGCCCGCGACCGGGATCGAACGCGCGGTCGGCGGCCGCGTCGTCGTCACGCCCCATGGGCGCGTGCGCTGCCGGCATGTCGTCCTCGCCTGCGGCGGCTACGTCGGCGGTCTCGATCTGCGCGTCTCGGCCGCGACCATTCCGGTCGCCACATACATCGCCGTCACCGAGCCCCTGGGCGACCGGCTCAAGGCGACCATCCGCGTTTCGAGCGGCGTCTCCGATGTCAGGCTCGCGAATGACTATTACCGCCCGCTGCTCGACACCCGCATCCTGTGGGGCGGACGCATCTCGGTCTTCCACCCGGATCCCGAGCGCCTCAAGGAAATCATCCGCGCCGACATGCTGAAGGTCTATCCGCAGCTCGCCGATGTCCGCATGGACGTCGCCTGGGGCGGCTGGATGGGTTATGCACGCCACAAGATGCCCTGCATCGCCGAGCTTGACGATGGGCTCTGGCACAACACCTGTTTCGGCGGCCACGGCTTGGTCGCGACGACCGTCGGCGGCGAGCTTGTCGCTTCCGCGATCATGCATGGCGACGACCGTTGGCGCATGCTCGAGCCCTTCGGCCTCGCCTTCGCCGGCGGGCCGATCGGCAAGATCCCGGCGCAGATGGTCTACTGGTCGCTCGCGACCGGCGACTGGCTCCGGCGCAAGCGCTACGAGGCGCGCGCCGCCTGACCGAGGCCGTGCTTGGCGAGAAGCCGGCGGAACCGGTGATAGCCCAGGCCCAGCGCACGCGCTGCCGCGGCTCCGTTGCCGCCTGAAGCCGCAAGCGCATCGACAACGAGCTTCCGTTCGTAGCCGGCGACCTTGTCCTTTAGCTTGGCGGTTGTCCGTTCGGGTGGCGGCACCGGCTTCCCCGCGATACCGCCGAGCCGATGCGGGCTGGCAAAGGGATCGAGCGCGATCTCAGCGACTGGATCCTCCGCTCCGCCGCGCGCCACGGCGCGCTCGACCGCGTTCTTCAGCTCCCGCACATTGCCAGGCCAGTCGTGGCCGACCAGCTCGGCTTCGGCATCGGGCGTGAACCCGGCAAAGAGCGGACGCCCAAGCTCGCGTGCCATGGCGACGGCGAAGTGGTGGGCCAGGACCAGGATGTCGTCCCTCCGCGCGCGGAGCGGCGGCAGCGTCACCACCTCGAAGGCGAGGCGGTCGAGCAGGTCGGCACGGAAGCGGCCCGCCTCGACCTCGGCCGGCAGATCGACATTGGTCGCGCCGACCACGCGCACATCGACCCTGAGCGTGCGGCTGCCGCCGACGCGCTCCATCTCGCCATACTCGACGACGCGCAGGATCTTCTCCTGCACGCGGCTCGACGCGGTCGCGATCTCGTCGAGCAATAGCGTACCGCCATCGGCGCGCTCGAAGCGGCCGATGCGGCGATCGCGCGCGCCGGTAAAGGCACCCGCCTCATGACCGAACAGCTCGGAATCGAGAAGATCCTCGGAAAGTGCCGCGCAATTGACGGTGACGAAGGGCTTGTCCCAGCGCCGCGAGAGGTAGTGAAGACGGGCGGCGATCAGCTCTTTGCCTGTCCCCCGCTCGCCGACCACCAGACAGGGCCGGTCGAGCCGGGCAAGACGGGATACCCGGTCCAGGACGTCCATGAAGACCGGGCTCTCGCCGAGCGGCGTCGAGGCATCGCGAATTTCGCCACTTTGGCCTGTCATTATCGCAACTATATAGCGATTCTGCTCACATCGAAAGGATCGAAATGGCGGGTTTCTGCGGTTTTTAAGCTGGCACGCCCATTGCCATTAGACGGGTGCGGCCAACTCGGCCGGACAGATCTCGGAGCTTGAGGGACCATGAGCATTTTTTCGCGCCTGAGCGACATCGTGAACGCCAACCTGACCGTGCTTCTCGACAAGGCCGAAGACCCCGAGAAGATGGCAAGGCTGATGATCCAGGAGATGGAGGACACGCTGGTCGAGGTGCGCTCGGCGGCAGTCAAGGCCATCGCCGATCGCAAGACGCTGGAGCGTCGCCTCACCGAGGCCCGGTTCGGGCTCGAGGATTGGGAGCGCAAGGCCGAGCTCGCCGTCGTCAAGGGCAAGGAAGACCTCGCCCGCGCGGCGTTGCACGAGAAGCGGCGCTCCGGCGATGTCGTCCGCGGCATCGAGGCCGAGCTGGTACAGGTCGATGAGGTGCTCGGCCGCTACGAGGACGACATCCGCCGGCTGCAGTCGAAGCTGGACGAAGCCAAGGCCAAGCGGAAGACGCTGGAGATGCGCGCCGAGGCCGCCGGACACTCGATCAAGGCCCGCAAGGTCCTGCATGATGCCCGCGTCGACGAGGCGCTCGCCCGCTACGACCGCATGCATCGCCGCATCGACGAGCTCGAAGGCGAGGCTGACGTGCTCGACAAGGGCCGCACGCCGAGCCTGAAGCAGCAGTTCGCCGAGCTCGAGAGCGAGGGGAACGTCGAGGCGGAGCTGGAAGCGCTTCGCCGCAAGGTGAAATCCGGCTCCTGATGAGATAGGACATGTCCCCGTGTTCAGCTCAATGCTCTTCATCGTGCCGGCGGTCGTCCTCGTCGGCTTCGTCCTGCCGCTCTGGCTGGTGCTGCACTATGTGACGGTGTGGCGCCAGCACAAGCGCGGCGGCGTCACCGACGCCGCCGCCTTGAACGAGATCGAAACAGTCGCCCGCCGTCTTGAGGACCGCATCGCCACGCTGGAGCGCGTGCTCGATGCCGAGGACCCGGCGTGGAGGGAAAAGGCATGAGCAGTTGGAAACGCGAACGCCGCCGCCAGGAGCGCGAAGCCTGGCGCGAGAAGTACGGCGCGGAAGGCGAGGCGGATCGGCAGCCCCAGTACCATCGCCGGCACTGGCGCCAGCGCGAACGTGGCCCCTTTCGACGCTATCCCGAGCGCGGGATCGCCTTCGGCGTGGTCGCCGGCGTGGCGCGGTGGATCGGCTGGAGCCCCTGGGCGGTGCGCGGCCCGGCGATCGCTCTGCTGGTGATCAACCCGCCGCTGTTCTTCGCGATCTACGGCGCGTGCTGGCTGATCATGGAGCGCGAGACGGTATTCGGGTGGGTGCAGGAACGTGTTCCGAGCCTCCCCGACGCGGTACCGCAGGTGAAAGTCGAGGATGTGCGGTCCCGGCTTCGCCAGCTCGAGGAGCGCGCCGCGCGACTGGAAGCCCGCGTCACCTCCGATGCCTTCGCGCTGCGCCGGCGCTTCCGCGGTCTCGACGGCAACTGACGTTCTGGCATGGGCGGGGCGCGGCCTATAGTGTGCCCCGCCCATGCCACGCCTCTCGATCCTGATGCCGACGCTGCGCCCGGACTATGCGGACAACGCCATCCGCCAGGTCCTGATGTGCAGCGGCCGCCACGACTATGAGCTGATCGTCGTCTCGCCCTTCCCGGTCGCCGGCGACCGGATTCGTCACGTGCATGAGGAGACGCCGGAGGGGGACTCCGCTGCCTATGCGCGAGCGCTCGCGGTCGCGAGCGGCGAGATCGTGCTGCCGATGATCGACGATTTCGCGCCGGCCTTCGGCTGGCTCGACGGGCTCGCCGAGACGATCGCGCGCGGCGAGAGAGAGGCGCTTCCCTTCTGCGGCGGCCTCCATTGGGTCAATCACCCGTGGTTCAGCACGGCCTATGATCGCTATTTCGCCTTCTTCCCGGCGATGAGCCGCCGGAGCATCGAGCGCACGGGCGGCTACATCGACACGGCCTTCCGCGCCAACTTCGGCGATGTCGATCTGTCGCTGCGGGTCTGGGAAGCCGGTGGCCGGGTGGCCATGCTGCCCAAATCGGGAATCTACAAGGCGCGGCCGGAAGACGAGGCGCGGCTCTCGCCCTACAAGCGGCACGGCGCCGAGGCCGATTTCGCGACATTGACGGGGCGCTGGCACCAGCATCTCGGGCCGCAGCGGCATCCTTCGTTCGAAGGCATCATTGCGACGCATGACATCGTCGCTCTCGACGATCCCCGCTGGTTCGGCGGTCATGCGGGCCATCTCTCTTGACGCAGCCCGCCGCAATGACGATCGAGGCCGCATTCGGTCTCGGCCTCGATCATCTCGAGGCGGGCCGGCTCGACGCCGCGCTTCAGGTCTTCGCTGCGATCCTCTCCGCGGCGCCAGGGCATCCGCAGGCAGGCTACCTCCTCGGCATCACGCTCCTGCAGGTTGGCAGGGCCGCAGACGCCCTTCCGCATCTGAACGCAGCGGCGCGCTCGGATCCGGGCAACTGGCGGATCGGCCTCGCGCTCGCCGGCGCGCTGGACGGGCTCGGCCGCTTCTCGGACGCGGCCAGGACGCTGCGCGGCATCGTTGCGATGACGCCGGACACGGCCCAGGCCATGGCAGCGCTTTCGACGTTGCTCGAGCGTCTTGGCGCTGTCCCGCGTCACGCGGCAGCGCTCGTTCGCCGCGCGCTCGCGCTCCGGCTCGATCCGGCAGACGCGGATGCCTTCTTCAACCTGGCGCGCGCGCTGCTCGCCGGCGGCCACGCCGAGCCGGCGATGCAGCTCCTTCGGCGCGGTCTCGCCGTCCAGCCGTCGATGCCGGAACTCACCAACGCGCTCGCAGCCGCCGAGCTCGACACGCTCAGGCTCTCCTCCGAGCGCACGGCGCGGCGCGCGCTCGCGCTCGCGCCCGATCGCCCCGATTATCGCTTCAATCTCGCCGGGTGCCTTGCGCTCAAGGGCCTGACGGATGGAGCAGCGCGGGCCTTCCGCCAAGTCCTGGGGCTCTCGCCCGCGCATAGCGCCGCGCTCAACAATCTCGGCCTCGTTCTCAAGGATCAGAGCCTCGTCGAGTGCAGTGTCGTCAGCCATCGTCGTGCACTCGCGCTCGAGCCGCTCAATACGGATCTCCACCGCAACCTGCTGGCTGCATTGCTCTACCTGCCGAACGTCGATGAGGATGCGCGGTTTGCCGATCACCTTTCCTTCGGGCGCGCGGTCCAGGCGAAGAGCCGAGCGATAGTCGCGCCGGCGCCGGAGGGCGGGCGTCCGATCACTATCGGCTATCTCTCTTCAGATCTGCGCGACCACCCGGTAGGCCGGGCGCTCGAGCCGGTGCTCGCCGCGCATGACCGGACGCGCTTCCGCATCGCGCTCTACCTGCACGGCCATCGCCTCGACACGGCTACGCAGCGATTCCTGGGCCATGCCGACCTCGCGCGCGACGTCGGCGCTCTCGACGATGCCGAGGTCGCGGCGCTGATGCGCGCGGACGGCGTCGACGTGCTGGTCGTCACCGCGGCGCGCTACGATCGCAACCGGCCGGGCGTCGCCGCGCACCGAGCCGCGCCGGTCCAGATCAGCCTGCACGACACCGCCACCTCGGGCATCGCCGAGATGGACTACCTCGTGGCCGATCGCATGCTGGTGCCACGCGGAAGCCGCGAGCGCTTCGTCGAGCGCGTCATCCGGCTTCCCTCCTTCGTCGTCCATGGACCGCTCCCGGAGCTGCCGGCGGCGCGCGCTCCGGGAAGACCACCCACCTTCGGCAGCCTGAATGCGCCGGCGAAGATGTCGGAGCCGACGCTGGCACTCTGGGCCCGACTGCTGCAGCGCGTTCCGGGCGCGCGGCTTCTGCTCAAGAGCAAAGATCTCTTCGCCTCGCGCACGCTCTCCGAACGCGTTCTCGACATCTTCGTCGCCCATGGCATCGACAAGGACCGAATCGAATTTCGCGCCGCGGTCGAGACGCTCGAAGGCCACCTTGCGAACTACGCCGACATCGACGTCGCGCTCGACCCGATGCCGTTCAACGGCTCGACCACGACCTTCGAGGCGTTGTGGATGGGCGTGCCGGTCGTGACACTGCCGGTCGAGCGGATGGCCGGCCGCTGGACCTCCTCGATGCTGCAGGCGGCCGGGCTCGACGAACTCGTCGCCGCCGATGCCGGTCGCTACATCGACATCGCCGCGAGGCTGGTCGAGAACCCGTCCGCGCTCGACCGGTACCGAGGCGAGCTCCGCACGCGTCTCAAATCCTCGCCGCTGATGAATGGACGGGCTCGTGCGCGTCAGCTCGAGCGCATCTACGACGCGCTCGTCCGGCGGCTACGCCGCTAGGCGGCGATCTCGACCAGCGAACCCAGCGGCGACGCCGTCTCCCCTGTCGAGCGGATCGGTGGCGCCAAGGATGTCGGTCCACCGGTTATCTCGGGCCGCTCGATCGGAGTGATGCGGATGTCGTCGTCGCGGCGGCTCCGCCGGTCGTCGTCGTTGGTGGCCTCTCGGACGATCGGGCCGCGGTCGCTGCGAGGCTCTGGCCGCTCGACGATCGCCGCCGGGTTCGGCACCGCCGGCGGCGGCGAAGCCAACTCCTGCAGCGGCGCCAGCAGATTCGAAGCGTTCGAATAGGCTGTAACCTGGCGCCTGATCTCCGCGCGGGCTTCCGTCGGCGTCGGCGGAATCTCGACGGTCTCGGAATTGCTGACGGTGACGGTGCTGCCGGGAGTCGTCGTGGTGACGGTGTCGAAACCGCCGTCAATCACTTCGGTTTCTTCGCGCGTGGTCGTCTGCGTCGTCGTCGGGCGGACTCGATCGACGGCCGCCTGCAGCGCCTCGATCGCCTCGGGACCGGCGCGAACCAGCAGGTTCTCCAGCTGACGCGAGACATCGTCTCCGGTCGCCGCGAGCACGCGCCCGAAGGTACTGACGATCCGCTGGCTGTTCTGCTCGACCAGCTGGTCGAAGGCGCTGACGCCCCGCTCGCCGCCACGGTCGAACAGGCGATCGACGGTACGCGCCACCAGTTCGCCGAGACCACCGAGCGTGCGCTCGATGCGACCCTCGGTGCGGCGACCGCCGCGATCGACGATGCTCTCCAGCGAGTCCAGCAGGCGGTCACCCGCGCGCTCGAGGAATCCGGAAAGTTGGTCGATGCGACGGTCGGAGTACCGGCCGTTGCCGCGATCTTCCGACGCGCCAGCGCGCGCAGCAGCACGATCGAGCACGCCACGCAGCTCCTGGACCCCGCTGCTTTCCGTGCCCGGGACGGTCGTCGTCTCGGTCACGGTGCGCGTGATGGTGCGATCCGGCCGCTCGACCAGGCTCGTCGTCGTGGTCGCGGGCGTGGTCACCGTGACCTCGCGCCGAAGCGAGGACAGCGTCCGCTGGAGCTCGCGCGCCGGCGCTTCGGCCGCCAGCGTGAAGATCGACTCGTCGCGAACGGCGAATTGCTGCGACGACTGCTGCAGCGCCTGAAGCGTGCTTGACGACAAAGGCGAAGGCGGCACCTGGATCAGGGGCGAGGCGCGGGCGCCCGAGGATTGCGCCTGAAGCGCCGCCCCGGCGAGAAGCTGCGCAATCGGCGATGCCCGTGCCTCTTCCGAGAGCGCGCGCGACGGCACGACCACCGACGATGTCGGTGACCGGGAATTCGCGCTCGATATGAGCGCGGCGCTCAAACCGGCGATACCTACCCCATTCCATTTAGCGTACGCCTAAAACCGAGCTTATCTCAATCCTTTCCGGCGACGACGCGGTCAAAAACCTCGAAGAAGCGGTCGATCTCCCCAAGGTTGTTGTATACGTGCGGACTCATCCGCAGAGAGGTCCCGCGCACCGAGGCGAAGCATTTTTCCCGGTTCAGACGGTCGGTCAGGCCCGCAGGGACCCCGCCGCCCGAGAACTGCAAACCGATGAAGTGCTTAACCCGCTTATCAGCCGGCGGGACGGCGAGCTGGCGGGCGGCCGCATGCTCGGCGATGCGTTTGGTCAGGGGCTCGATCGTCGCCTCGATCTCCTCCTGCCCCCAGGCCAGGAGCTGCTCCATGCCGACATTGGCGATCGGCAAGTGGATGAAATGGCTCCGCTCGCCCATGTCGTAGCGGCGGGCGCCGGGGGCGTATGCGTCGCCCATGCCTCGGTTCGCCGAGTTCTGGCTGCCGTCGCGTCCGTAGTTGTGCTGCTCGAGCGGGCGCCCGTCCTGGCGGTGCGGGGCGACGTAGAGGAAGCCGAGGCCATAGGGACCGAGCAGCCACTTGTAGGCCGAGCACATCAGATAGTCGGGCTTCAGCTTCTTGACGTCGACCGGCTTGGCGCCGAGCGACTGGGTGACGTCGCTGATGAACACGGCGCCGATCTGATGCGCGCGGTCGGCCACCTTCTGCAGGTCGATCAGCCCGCCATCGATCCAGTAGCAATTGGGAACGCCGACCCAGGCGGTCTTCTCGTCGATCGCGGCGAGGATGTCGCGGGTCCAGTCGCCGTCCTTCGGTTTCGACACCAGCTTGAGCGTGGCACCAGCTTCCGCCGCGCGCCGCTTGTATTCGAGCAGGGTCGAGTAGTGCTCGCCTTCGAGCGCTACGATCGACTGGCCGGCCTTGAGCCCGAGGTTCTGCGAGGCGGTGGCAACGCCGTATGACGTCGCGGCAACGATCGCGATGTCCTCGGGGCTGGCATTGATCAGCTTCGCGAAGAGAACGCGGGCACGCTCGACGTCGTCGTAGAAGTGTTTCCACTCGATGGTCCAGGGATGGACCTTGCGGTCGACCGCCCAATGGCCCATCTCGCGCTGCGCTTTCAGGTTCGGCGAGAGATAGGCGCAGTTGATGTAGACGACATCCTCGGGGATATCGAAAAGCGCGCGTTGTTCGGGAAGCATCGGTTCGGCTCGCTCAAGGAGGGTGCCTGCGAGCATGACAGCCGGGCGCGCGAGCCCGCAAGCAACCATTCCTGGAACGAAACGCCTAGAATTTCTCGACCGACGGCCGAAGATCGACTTCGTGCGCCCAGGTGCTCCTGGGCTGCTGGTGGATCTGCAGATAGGCAGCCGCGAGGGCGTCGGGATCGAGCTTGCCGGCCTCGTTGGCGCCGGGCCGGCCGATGGCGCCGTCGATGATCACATGCGCCACGTGAAGGCCCTTCGGACCCAGCTCGCGCGCGAGGCTCTGCGCCAGGCCGCGGAGCGCGAACTTGCCCATGGCGAAGGTCGCCGACTCGGCATAGCCCTTCACGCTGGCGCTGGCACCGGTGAAAAGAAGGCTGCCACGCCCGGCGGGCAGCATCAGCCGGATCGCCGCCTGCGCCACCAGGAAGCCGCCATAGGCGGTGATGTCGATCGCCTGGCGCACGGCGGCGCGGTCGAGCTCGGCCGCCGGCCCGCGCACGCGCCGGCTCGCGTTGTAGACGACGAAGGACGGGACGCCGAGATCGCGGCGAATCTTCTCGAACAGCGCATCGACCGAAGTACCGTCGGTCGCGTCGCACGTGATCGCCGTGGCTCCAGCCGAGCTCGCGACCTCCGCGATCCTGCTCGCGTCGCGCGACGCGACCACCGCCTTCATGCCGACGGCAACGGCCCCGCGCGCCAGCGCCGCGCCGAGACCCGGGCCCGCACCGACGATGACAGCAACTTGAGTTTCAGCCATGGCGAACTCCTCTCAGAATCGCAACCCTACGCCGCCGACTGCACTGTCTATAGGCATGTCGCTGCTCCGTAAGGCATCTCGTGCCGATGTGATGCGCTGCATAGCTGCCATGCATCGCCTGCGGCCATACGCGTCTTGCGGCGGAACCTCGAAGCTGGTCTTGTGCCGGCCGATTTCACCTTCCCATTTCCGTCGAGAATGGCTGCCTACAAGCCCTCCCTGCTGCTCGTCCTGATCCTGGGCGCGCTGACCGCCTTCACGCCGATGTCGGTCGACATGTACCTGCCGAGCTTCCCCGCGCTCGAGCGGTACTTTTCCGCGCGCGCCTCGGACGTGCAGTTGACGCTCTCCACCTTCTTCCTCGGGCTTGCCATCGGCCAGGCGATCTACGGGCCGGTCTCCGATCGCTTCGGCCGGCGGCCGCCGCTGATCTTCGGCTCGATCGTCTACATCCTGGCTTCGCTCGGCTGCGCGCTCGCGCCGAGCATCGATGGCCTGATCGCCTTCCGCTTCCTACAGGCGCTCGGCGGCTGCGTCGGCATGGTGATCTCGCGATCTATCGTGCGCGACCTGTTCGACGAGCGCGGCGCCGCCAAGATGTTCGCCACGCTGATGGCGATCATGGGCGTGGCGCCGATCCTCGCCCCGCTGCTCGGCGGCCAGCTCCTGATCTTCATGAACTGGCAGGCGATGTTCTGGATCCTGGCCGGCTTCGGCTGCCTGATTCTCATCCTGGTCCATTTCTGGCTTCCCGAGACCTTGCCGCCGGAGCGCCGGCGCTCGCTGCATCCGGGATCGGTGTTCCGTACCTATATCCGCATTCTCTCCGACCGCTATTTCATGGGCCATTCGCTCTCGCAGAGCCTGACCTTCGCCGGCATGTTCGCCTACATCACCGGGTCACCCTTCGTGCTGATCTCGCTTTACGGCGTGCCGGCCGAGTATTACGGCTTCGTTTTCGGCCTGAACGCGTTCGGCTTCATCGGCGCGGCGCAAATCAATGTGCGGCTACTCTCGCGCACGACACCTGGTGTCATCCTCGCCCTCGGGCTCATGGCCGCAGCGATCGCCGGCAGTTGCGTCTTCCTTGCTGCGCTGACCGGCATCGGCGGCCTCGCCGGGCTCCTGGTCCCGCTGTTCTTCTTCCTGACCTGCCTCGGCTTCATCGGGCCGAACTCGACGGCGCGCGCGCTGCAGCCGCAGGGCGCCAATGCCGGTGCCGCCTCGGCCGTGCTCGGCATGATCCAGTTCACGATGGGCGGGCTGTCAGGCGCGATCGTCGCAGCCCTGCCGAAGACCTCGGCGCTGCCGATGGCGGTGACGATCGGAGGATGCGCGGTGCTCGGATTGCTCGTGCACCGCGCCCTCGTCGGCGAGCGCTAGCCGGCCGTCGCCACGTTCAGCGGCGCCGACTGGTCGAACCATTCCGGCTTCGCCTTCTCGATCTGGCGCGCGATCTGCAGCAGCAGCGCTTCCTTCGACCAGTTGCCGTAGAACATCGCGCCGATCGGAAGCCCGTCGGTATCGAGTCCGGCAGGCACCGAGATGCCGGGGAGGCCCGTCTCGTTGCCCGGCATGGTGTAGCGGCAGGCATTCGCCAGGCGGTCTAGCCACGGATCGAGCGCCTCGTTCCGCAACAGAGAGTAGGGTCCGTTCGCCTCCGGCACGCGGATCGCCAGCGTCGGCGTCAGCAGCACGTCGTACTTCTCCATGATGGCGCCGAAGCCACGGGTGACCGCGTTGTTCTGCCCCATCATCTTCCAGATGTCGTACTTGTCGTACCGGTCCGCCGCTTCCAGATGGCGATGGACCATCGGCCCGAGATAGTCGCGGAGATCGGGAGTGTTGATGCCGCGATCGGCAGCCATGGTACGGAACTGCGCGCGGGTGCCGATCCACTGGCAATAGTAGCTCGACCACATCTGGTCCCAGTCGCAGATGTCCGAATCCTTGATCTCCTCGACCTTGTGGCCGAGACTCTGCATCAGCTTCGCCATCTCGCGCACGCGCCTGGCGACCTGCTCATCGGTCTTTCCGGGGCGCCCCCAGCTGCCGGTCGAGAGCCCGATCTTGAGCTTCGGCGGATCCTTCTTAATCGCCTGCAGATAGGACCCCTGGAAGCGCTCGACATTCATGAAGGCGCCGCCATTCGGCACCTTCGTGATGTAATCGTAGACCGCGGCGGTATCGCGGACGCTCCGCGTCACCACGCCCTCGGCCGAGATGCGGACCATGTACTCGCTCTGCTTCCACGGCCGCGGCACCATGCCTCGCGTCGCCTTGAGGCCAACCAGGCCGCAGAAGGAGGCGGGAATGCGGGTCGAGCCGCCGCCGTCGGAAGCCATGCTGATTGGCGTCACGCGCGCGGCGACCATCGCCGCCGAGCCGCCGGACGAGCCGCCGGGCGTATGCTTCAGGTTCCACGGATTGCGCGTGACCTTCACGCCGTCGAGATAGTTGGTCGAGGTGTCGAAGGTCATGCCGAACTCGGGCGTGGTCGAGCGGCCGAGCGGCACCAGGCCGGCAGAAAGGAAGTTGAGGATGTTGGGATCTGTCTCCTTGGCGACCTGCCCCTTGTCGAATTTCGAGCCGGATTCTCGCTTGCGGCCCTTCAGGCCCGAGCCCAGGTCCTTGAGGAAGATCGGTACGCCATAGAGGCGGCCGTCCTTGGCCGGCTTGTCGGTGTCAGGGTTCTTGACCACGTCGTCGAAGACTTCGAGCACGCCTTCGAGCTTGGGGTTCACCAGCGCGACACCGGCGGCGACCTGGCGGGCGACCTCACGGGCCGAGACCTTCTTCTTCTTGATGAGGTCGGCGAGCGCGATCCCGTCCTTCTTCGACCACTCTTCCCAGCTCATGGCGAGACCGGACGACTTAGGCATGTTCCCCTCCCCGTTTCCGAACGGAAAGGAGTGCAGCGCCGACAGCGCCCGCGGTCAAGCCTTGCGGATGAGAAGCGTCAGGTCGGGCAGGCGCTCCTCGTTGCCGCGCCCGTCGCTGGACGCGATCTCGACGGCCCCGTGCGCACGATAGAAGGCGATCGCCTGGACGTTGTGCGTGAACACGTAAATCTTCAGGTCGGAGGCCACAGACTCCCGCGCCCAGGCCAGCAGCTTCGTCCCGATGCCTTGGCGGTGATACGCAGGCTCGATCCACAGATGCTCGAGCCAATCCTCGCGAACGGCGGCATAGCCAACAGGGCGGCCACCGATCTCGGCAACCATGACCTGGTCGTTCGCGATCAGGCGACCGTGATAGGCGCGGACGTCGTCCCCATCATGCAGGTTGGGGATCGCCGCCGAGATGCGCGCGGCAAGATGGACATCGGCGAGCGCCGAAGCATCACCGGCGACGGCAGGGCGAAGGCGAACTCCGCTCACCGCGAGCCTATTCGCGCAGCGCGATCTGCGCGGGGGCTTTCTTATCCCGGGCAAAGCGGCGGAGCGCCACGTAGAAGACTGGCGTGAAGAAGAGGCCAAGCAGCGTGACGCCCGCCATGCCGTAGAAGACCGCGGTGCCCAGCGCCTGGCGCATCTCCGCGCCTGCTCCCGTCGCCGTCACCAGCGGGACGACGCCGAGGATGAAGGCGAGCGCCGTCATCAGGATCGGGCGGAGCCGGAGCCGTGCGGCCTCGATCACCGCCTCGACCGCGCTCTTGCCTTCGTGCTCGGCCTGGCGGGCGAACTCAACGATCAGAATCGCGTTCTTCGCGGCAAGGCCGACCAGCACGACGAGCCCGATCTGCACGAGCACGTTGTTGTCCATGCCGCGCAGCATGATCCCCCCCAGTCCTGCGAGCGCGCTCAACGGCACGATCAGCATGATTGCGAGCGGGAGGATCCAGCTCTCGTACTGGGCCGCCAGCGCCAGGAAGACGAAGACGACGGCGAGCGCGAAAACGACGACCGTCGCCGACCCCGCCTGCTTCTCCTGCAGCGCGAGCTCGGTCCATTCATAGCTCATGCCCTGCGGCAGCGTGCGGTCCGCGATACCCTCCATCAGGCCGAGCGCGATCGACGAAGAGAGACCCGGCACGGCGCTGCCCTGGAGCGGCACCGAGGGGAAGGAGTTGTAGCGCTGCACGAGATCGGGACCGCTCGACGGCCTGATCTCGACCAGCGTACCGAGCGGCACCAGCGCGCCCGTGGCGCTCCTGACCTTGAGCGCGAGGATATCGTCGGGCTCCATGCGGAAGCCCTGGTCAGCCTGCGCGCGCACCTGGTAGACGCGACCGAAGACGTTGAAGTCGTTCACATAGGCCGAGCCGAGATTGACCTGCAGCGTCTCGAAGATCGCCGGGATCGGCACGTTCAGCATCTGCGCCTTCGTGCGGTCGATCTTGAGGAAGAACTGCGGCGTGTTAGCGCTGAAGGTGGTGAAGACGCCGAACAGCCCGGGCGTCTGCGCCGCCTGGCCCATGATCTGATAGGTCGCCGCCAGCAGGGCGCGGGTGCCGTGACCGCCGCGATCTTGGATCTGCATCTTGAAGCCGCCGCCGGTGCCGACGCCCGGCACCGCAGGCGGAGGGATGGCGATGACGAAGGCTTCCTCGACCGCCTGCAGGCGGCCGAAGAGCTGGCCGACGATAGCGGTATCGGGGAGCTTGTCTCGGATGCGCTCGGGAAACGGCTTCAGCCGCGCGAAGACCACTGCCTGTGAATCGGCGTGGAATATTGACCCCGTTTTGGGGGTGATCGGCGTTGAATATTGACCCCCTGATTTTGTTGGTGATCGGCAAGCTGCCCGTTTTTGGTGAGACGGGTGGCGGGGATGTTGACAGT
>Ga0194132_10002977_pt1 | contig 30825 bp, 27 predicted proteins | sample TA2KigOf80mmetaG_FD_148612 | JGI IMG/M metagenome (GOLD analysis project Ga0194132, IMG submission 148612) | Freshwater microbial communities from Lake Tanganyika, Tanzania - TA2015054 Kigoma Offshore 80m | ecosystem: Environmental > Aquatic > Freshwater > Lake | place: Tanzania: Lake...
CTCGTCGGTCACAGGCACCCGGCCTGCTCCCTCCTCGCGCCTGGCGATCCGGGCGCCTCGCCGCCCGAGAGTCGGCAACCTTATTCCCGCCAGGGCCCTAAGGGTTGCGCCTGATCGCCCTGAACCAGGTTGAGACACCCCGCGCCGCCGACCGGCCGGCTTGCGTTCGGCCCCACCCCTGCAGTACGCTCGTCGGGTTCATGGGACGTCACCCTCACGCGCATCGTCACCATCACGGCCACCCGGCCGGCCGGCAGGACTGCGCGCGCTGAGCGTCTCGAACGAATCTCCCGACGTCTCACGCAGCCCCGCCGGAACGCCAGGCGGGGTTTTTCTTTGTACGGCGGCTCCCACGGGGGCGCCGCCGGATGGACCGATCAGATGACGACCTTGAACTTCACGAAACTCGACGGCCTGGTGCCCGCCGTGGTGCAGGATCACCGGAGCGGCGAGGTGCTCATGGTGGGCTTCATGAACGACGAGGCCTGGCGCGTCACGCAGCAGACGGGGTACGTGACCTTCTTCAGCCGGACGCGCAACACGCTCTGGACCAAGGGCGAGTCGTCCGGCAACCGCCTTGCGGTCCGCGACGTGCTGATCGACTGCGACGAGGACACGGTGCTCGTGAAGGCCGAACGGCTCGGCGACGGCAACGTCTGCCACACGGGCGAACGCACCTGCTTCTTCCGGCAGGCGGAAGGGATCACCATCCCATGACGACGCTCAAGCTGGGCATCCCGAAAGGGTCGCTCCAGGACTCGACCATCCAGCTCTTCGCGCGCGCGGGCTTCAACATCCACGTCAGCTCCCGCTCGTACTTCCCGTCGATCGACGACCCGGAGATCTCCTGCATGCTGATCCGCGCGCAGGAGATGACCCGCTACGTCTGCGAAGGCGTGCTCGACGCCGGCCTCACGGGCCAGGACTGGATCGCCGAGCACCGGATCGGCCGCGACGCGCACACGTGCGTCACGCCGCTCGCGGATCTCGTCTACTCGAAGCAGAGCTTCGGCAAGATCAAGTGGGTGCTCGCCGCGCCGGAGGATTCCCGTTTCCGCTCGGCGGCCGACATGACAGGCGCGACCATCGCCACGGAGCTGGTGGGAGTGACCCGGGGCTACTTCAAGAAGCTCAACGTGCCCGTGAAGAGGGTGGAGTTCTCGTGGGGCGCCACGGAAGTGAAGCCGCCGGTGCTGGCCGACGCGATCGTCGAAGCCACGGAAACGGGATCGACGCTCCGCGCGAACCGGCTGCGCATCCTCGACACGATCATGGAGTCGAACACGCAGCTCATCGCCAACGGCCCGGCGCTGGCGGACGCGTGGAAGCGGCGGAAGCTGGACAACATCGCGCTGCTCCTCAAGGCGGCCATCGAGGCGCAGGGGCGCGTGGGGCTGATGCTGAACGTGAAGCAGACCGACCTGCAGAAGGTGCTGTCGCTGCTGCCGGCGCTGCAGCGCCCGACGATCTCGTCGCTGAGCGATCCCGACTGGGTGGCGCTGAACACGATCATCGAGGAGCGCACGGTGCGGGATCTCATCCCGAAACTCTGTGCCGCGGGCGGCCACGGGATCGTCGAGTACCCGCTCAACAAGATCGTGCTCTAGGACTGTACAGAGACAAATCCCAAGACCCGAATCCCAAGGCCCAAGCCGAATCCCGAAACCCAAGAACCCAACACAGATCCCGACGCCCACGTCCCATCACAGACGCAGAGCGAGCTGACACATGCCCCTTCTCTCCATCGTCGACGCCGCCGACGAGCGCGCGGTCACCGCGCTCCTGACGGCGACGCGGACGCGCGATGCCGCCACCGATCGGCGCGTGGCGCGCATCGTCTCCGACGTCCGGATGCACGGCGACAAGGCGCTGACGAAGTACGCGAAGAGGCTCGACAGGCTCGACGGCCCGCTGGAAGTGACGCGGGCGGAGATGGAAGCGGCGGCGGTGACGGTGCCGCGACCGGTACGGGCCGCTCTCAAGGCGGCGGCCAGGAACATCCTCGCCGTCGCGCGAAGGCAGGTTCCGCGCGGCTGGCGGGCTTCGGTGGCACCCGGCATCAGCGTCGAGCAGCGCGTCACGGCGCTCGATCGCGTGGGCTGCTATGTACCGGGTGGCCGATATCCCCTGCCCTCCTCGCTGCTGATGGCCGCGCTCCCCGCCCGTGCCGCAGGCGTGCGCGACATCGTCGTGGCCTGCCCGCGCCCGGAGCCCGTGGTGCTGGCGGCGGCGCTCGAAGTCGGCGTGTCGCGCGTGTTCCGGATGGGCGGCGCACACGCCGTGGCGGCGCTGGCCTACGGCACGAGGCGCGTGCCGCGCGTGGACAAGATCGTGGGACCGGGCAACCGGTTCGTCGCGGCCGCCAAGGCGCAGGTCGCCGCCGACTGCGGCATCGACTTCTACGCCGGCCCCACCGAGATCGTCATCGTCGCCACGCGTGGGCCGGCGCTCTGGATCGCCGCCGACCTGCTCGCCCAGGCCGAACACGATCCCGACGCCCGCGCGGTGCTGATCACGCCGAGTCGCCGGCTGGCGGAGCAGGTCGCGCGCGCGGTCGAGGCGCTCGTGCCCGACAGCGGCCCGGCGCGCGACGCGCTCGCCGCTCACGGCGGGGTGATCCTCACGCGTTCGGCCGGCGACGCCATGACGCTCGCCAACCTGGCCGCTCCGGAGCACCTGGTCGTGGACAGCGAGCCGCTGGCGAAGCTGGCCCGCACGGCCGGATCGATCTTCGTGGGCCCCTGGTCGGCCCAGGCCGCGGGCGACTACGCTATCGGGTGCAACCACGTCCTGCCCACCGCGGGTGCGGCACGCGCGCGTGGCGGCTTGTCGGCGGCCGACTTCGTCAGGCAGGTGACCCTGCAGCGCGTCACGCGGCCGGGCCTCAGCCGCATCGCGCCCACGGTCGTGGCGCTCGCGCGGGCGGAGGGCCTCGAGAAGCACGCGGCGTCGATCGAGATCCGGACGAACGCCCGCCCGACGGCTGACCGCCGCCCGCCGGGGAGGGCGGAACGCCGATGACGGTTCAGGGGATCCCCAGCCCGGGCAGCGGCCTGCGCCTGCACCTGAACGAGAACACGGGCGGGTGCTCGCCGCGCGTCATCGAGGCGATCCGCGCGATGTCCGCGACGGACCTCTCGGCGTACCCCGACTACCGCCGCGACGTCCCCGCGTGCGCGCGTCACTTCGGCGTGGACCCGGACTGGGTGGTCCTCACCAACGGCCTGGACGAGGGGATCCTGCTGACTGCGCTCGCCGTGTTCGGCCGCGTGCACGACCCGGCGCTCGAGGCGATCGTGCCGGTGCCCGCCTTCGATCCGTACCTCACGTCGACGGCGGCCGTCGCCGCCCGGACCATCAAGGTGCCACCGGGTCCGGACTTCGCCTTCCCGGCAGACGACGTGCTGGCCGCCATCACGCCGCACACGCGGCTGATCGTCCTCAACACGCCGAACAACCCGACCGGACAGACGGTCCCGCGCAACACGATCCGGCGAGTCGCCGCCGCCGCGCCCCACGCGACGGTGCTGCTGGACGAGGCCTACGTCGAGTTCGCGGACGGATCGTTTCTCAACGAGCTGCCCGCACATCGGAACGTCGTCATCGGGCGCACCTTCTCGAAGGCCTACGGCCTGGCCGGCATGCGCGTCGGCTGCGTGATCGCGCACCCGGACGTCCGGGAAGCGATCCGCGCCGTCACGCCGGTCTTCAACATGAACATCGTGGCGATGACGGCGATGCACGCCGCGCTCAGCGACGAGACGTTCCTGCCGCGCTACGTGGCCCAGGTACGCGAGTCGCGAGAGCGCCTGTACGCCGCGTGCCGCCGGCTGGACATTCGGCACTGGCCGAGCTCGGCGAACTTCGTCCTGATGCGCGTGGGCGACCGTGCCTCGGAGATCGTGACCGCGCTGGCCGCTGAAGGGGTCCATGTCCGAGACCGGTCGCGCGACCCGCACAGCCCGGGCTGCATCCGGATCACGGCCGGCGTGCTCGAGCACACGGACCGGGCCGTCGCCGCACTCGAAGCCGTCGTGGCGGCGGGGATGATCGCGGCCGGAGGGAGCCGATGAGACGCGGGAGCACGAAGGCCGCGAAGGGCGCGGCGCGGACCGGGCCGGCTGCCCGGAGCCCGAAAGGCACTCGACGCGGCCGGGCACAGGGCCGCTCGGCGGCGTTCGACCGGCGGACGACCGAAACGCAGATTGCCGGCCGGCTCTCGCTCGACGGGCGCGGGCGGTACGACGTGTCCACGGGCATCCGCTTCCTCGACCACATGCTCGAGCTGTTCGCCCGTCACGGCGGCTTCGATCTCACGCTGAAGGCCACGGGCGATCTGGACGTCGATCAGCACCACACGGTCGAGGACGTCGGCATCGCGCTCGGCGAGGCGGTGCTCGCCGCCCTCGGGTCGCGGCGCGGCATCAACCGCGCCGGGTACTTCGTGATGCCGATGGACGAGACGCTGGCCGTGGCCGCGATCGACCTGAGCGGGCGCCCCCACGCGGCCGTCGATCTCCGCCTGCGCGTCCGCCGAGTGGGCGACCTGCAGGCCGAGCTGGTCCACGACTTCTTCGACGGCTTCGCGTCGGCCGCGCGGGCCAACGTGCACGTGACGGTGCTCTACGGCCGGTCGAGCCACCACCACGTGGAGGCGGTGTTCAAGGCGTTCGCCCGTGCGCTCCGCGTGGCGTGCGCGCGCGACCGGCGGCTGGCGCGCATGCTGCCCAGCACGAAGGGGCTTTTGTGATCGCCCTCGTGGACTACCGGGCGGGCAACCTGACGTCAGTACGCAAGGCGTTGACGGCGCTCGGCGCCGACTTCGTCACGCCCGCGTTCGCCGATGAACTTCGGCACGTGACGGCGATCATCGTGCCGGGCGTGGGCCACTTCGCGTCGACGGCTCACCTCGACGAGGCCTGGCGAGCCGCGATCCTCGAGCGCGTGGCTGCCGGCACGCCGCTGCTCGGCATCTGCGTCGGCATGCAGTGGCTCTTCGAGGGCAGTGACGAGGCGCCGGACGACCCGGGCATCGGGCTGCTCGCCGGGCGCTGTGTGCGGCTGCGCGGCGACACCGAGCGCCGGGTGAAGGTGCCGCACGTCGGCTGGAACGCGCTGACGCCTCCGTCGCCGGCGCCGTCGACGCTGCTGGCAGGCGTCGCGCCGGATTCGCAGGTGTACTTCACGCACTCGTTCGCGCCGCCGGTCACGGGCGACTGCGTGGCGGCCACCACACACGGCCAGCCGTTCGCCGCCGCCGTCGAACGCGGCAACGTCTTCGGCGTGCAGTTCCACCCGGAGAAGTCGAGCGACGTGGGCCTGCAGATTCTGCGGAACTTTCTGAGTACTGTCCGTCCGGCCAGCTGAAGCTGGCCGCTACGAATACCAGGGTACGCTCGAGCTCGGCCGGGTCACAGGATGCTTTCGAAGCGGATCATCGCGTGTCTGGACGTCCGCGACGGCCAGGTCGTCAAGGGTGTGCAGTTCCAGCAGCTCCGTCACGCCGGCGATCCGGCGGAGCTGGCCCGGCGCTACAACACCGAGGGGATCGACGAGGTCGTCGTGCTCGACATCACGGCCACGATCGAGGGACGCCGGACGCTCGCCCGGACGGTGCACGCGGTGGCGCAGGAAATCTTCCTGCCGCTGGCCGTCGGCGGCGGCATCCGCACGGAAGACGACGCGGCCACCGTCGTGGACGCGGGAGCGGACAAGGTCAGTCTCAACACGGCCGCGCTCCGCGATCCGGCGCTCATCACCACGCTGGCCGGCCGCTACGGCAGCCAGGCGGTCATCGTCGCCATCGACGCCAAGCGGCACGGCGATCGCTTCGCGGTCTACGTCCGGAGCGGACAGACCGGCACCGGGCGTGACGCGGTGGAGTGGGCACGCGAAGCCGAATCGCGCGGCGCGGGCGAGATCCTGCTGACGTCGATGGACCGGGACGGCACGAAAGCCGGCTTCGACTGCGAGCTGACGGCCGCCGTCTCCGCCGCGGTCGACATCCCGGTGATCGCCTCCGGCGGCGCGGGCACGTTCGATCACTTCACGGACGTCTTCACCAGTGGCCGCGCCGACGCCGCGCTGGCGGCGTCGATCTTCCACTACGCCGAACACAGCGTGGCGGACCTCAAACGCCACCTGCGGAACGAGGGCGTGCCGGTCAGGATCAATTGGTGATTAGCGATTTCGGATTGACGATGGCATTGACGGACGATGGCGTTGGCAATTGCGTGGTCGATTGAGACGTCACGATTCGGGATCTGGGCGTTGGGACTTGGCTTGGGTTTTGGGCTTTGGGCTTTGGGATCTGTCTGAGTCTTCCCTATGTTGATTCCATCAATCGACCTTCAAGGCGGGAAGATCGTGCAGCTCGTGCAGGGCGAGACGCTGGCCGTCCAGACCGACGACTTCGAGCACTGGATCGGCCGGTTCTCCCGCTTCCCGAAGGTACAGCTCATCGATCTCGACGCCGCGATGGGCAAGGGCGACAACCTCGCGCTCGTGAAGACCATCTGTGCCCGGCTGCCCTGCCGCGTCGGAGGCGGCATCCGTTCCGTCGGGCGGGCGCGGGACGTCCTGGCCGCCGGCGCGCACGCGGTCATCGTGAGCTCGGCGCTCTTCCGCGACGGCGCGGTGGACGTCGTCTTCGCCCGGTCCCTGGCCGAGGCGGTCGGGGTGGATCGCGTGATCGCCGCGGTCGACAGCCGCGACGGCACGGTCGTCATCCATGGCTGGAAGACACCGCTGCCGCTGACGGCGGTCCACGCCGCGAGGGCGCTGGAACCGTTCTGCGGCGAGTTCCTCTACACTCACGTGGATCGTGAGGGATTGATGCAGGGCACCGACCTGGACGCCATCCTCGCCGTACGCGCGGCCACGTCTCGCCGCCTCACGGCGGCCGGCGGCATCACGACCCGTGCCGAGATCGACGCGCTCGATCGCGCGGGCGTCGACGCTGTCGTCGGCATGGCGATCTACACCGGCGCGCTGGCGCTGGACGAGCCGGGGGCCCCACCCGGGGACTGACGGACCGGCGTGGCCCTGCTCACCCGCCTTGGCCTCGACCGCCCGGAGCTGCGCGCCTGGGCCATGTACGACTGGGCGAACTCGCCGTTCCAGTCCACCATCATCACCGCCGTCTTCCCGCTCTTCTTCGCCGAAGTTGCCGCCTCCGGCCTCGAGCCGGCGGTGGCGACCGAGCGCTTCGCCTGGACCACGTCGCTCGCCGTCGCCATCACCGCGGTGATCGGCCCGCTGGCGGGCACCATCGCCGACTACCGCGCCGCCAAGAAGCGGCTGCTCGGCGCCTCGGTGGCGCTCGGCGTCCTCACGACGGCGCTCATGGTCTTCATCGACGCCGGCGAGTGGCGGTTCGCGGCCGGACTCTTCCTCGTCTCGAACGTGGCCATCGCCGTCGGCTATGTCTTCTACGACTCGCTGCTGCCGCACGTCGCCAGGCCGGAGGAGATGGACCGGGTGTCCACCTCCGGCTACGCCATCGGCTACATCGGCGGGGGCGCCGTGCTGGCCCTCAACCTCGCGTGGATCCTCTCGCCGGCGACGTTCGGGCTGGGCGACGCCGTGGCGGGGATCAAGCTGTCGTTCCTCAGCGTGGCGGTCTGGTGGGCGCTCTTCTCGCTGCCGCTCTTCCTAGGCGTGCGCGAGCCGGCCGGCGTGACCGATCCCGGCCACCGTCCGGGCATCGGCCTGCGCGTCACCGTCAGCCGCGCGCGCGGCACGTTCCGCGAGCTGCGTGGCTACCGCCACGCGTTCCTGATGCTGGTCGCGTTCCTCCTGTACAACGACGGCATCCAGACGATCATCAAGATGGCCGCGGTCTACGGCGCCGAGGTCGGCATCGATCGCAACGCCCAGATCGCCGCCTTCGTGATCGTCCAGTTCGTCGGCGTGCCCGCCTCGTTCCTGTTCGGCCTGTTCGCCGGTCGCGTCGGCGCGAAGACCGCCATCTACGTGGCGCTGGCCGTCTACGTCGGCATCAGCACGCTCGGCTACGTGATGACCGCGGCGTGGCAGTTCTTCGCGCTGGCGGCGCTCGTGGGGACGGTACAGGGCGGGTGCCAGGCGCTCAGCCGTTCCGTTTTCGCGCGGATGATTCCGCCAGAGAAGTCGTCAGAGTACTTCGGGTTCTTCTCCGTGTTCGAGAAGTTCGCCGGCGTGTTCGGTCCCGCGGTGTTCGCCGCCGCCGTGAACCTCACCGGCTCCAGCCGCCCCGCCGTGCTGACCATCATCGTGTTCTTCGTGCTCGGCGGTCTCGTGCTCACGCGCGTGGACGTCGAAGCCGGCGAGCGGCAGGTCGCCGAACGGGCAACCCCGTACGGCTGAGCAGCCTTCCATCGGGCGGCGTTGTTCCGATAGGCTCTTAGCCGGGCATGCGGATCGTCATAGCCGGAGGCACGGGCTTCCTCGGATCGACGCTGGACCAGGAGCTCACGCGGCGCGGGCACACGATCACCGTGCTCACGCGGCGCGCGCCGGCCGCCGGGCAGGTGCAGTGGACGCCGAACGGCACGGTGGGCGAGTGGGCGAAGGCGATCGATGGCGCCGACGCGGTGGTCAACCTGGCCGGCGAACCGCTGGACGCCGGGCGCTGGACGGCGGAGCGGAAGGCGACTATCGATCTGAGCCGGACCCATGCCACCCGCAGTCTCGCCACCGCGATTCTGCAGGTCTCGCGCAGACCGGCCGTGTTCCTGAGCGCGTCGGCGATCGGCTATTACGGTCCCCACGACGACCAGGTACTGACCGAGGACGCGCCTGCCGGGACCGACTTCCTGGCGACGGTGTGCAACCAGTGGGAGTGGGAAGCGCAGGTGGTGAAGCAGCCCACGCGCGTGGTGCTGCTGCGGACAGGGCTCGTCCTCGACAGGGCACAGGGCGCGCTGCCGGTCATGCTCCCCCCGTTCAAGCTGTTCGCCGGGGGCCGGATGGGATCGGGGACCCAGTACTGGTCGTGGATACACATCCGCGACTGGCTGGGCATCGCGATCTGGGCGCTGGAGTCGGAGAAGGCCGCCGGCCCGGTCAACCTGACGGCCCCCCATCCGGTGACCAATGCGGAGTTCGCCCGTACGCTGGGGCGGGCGCTGCATCGCCCCGCGCTCTTCCCGGCGCCGGCGCCGATCCTGCGGCTGGTCCTGGGAGAGATGGCGGACGCGCTCCTGCTCGGCGGCCAGCGCGTCGTGCCGCAGCAGGCGCAGTGGGGCGGCTACGCGTTCCAGTACCCGCGGCTGGAGCCTGCGCTCGAGTCGCTGCTGCACTGATCACGGGGCCGGACTCCCTGCTGCGCTGATGACGGGCCGGCCGAAGCCGGCCCCGGCCTGCCTACCCGGCGTACTTCGCGAGAAGCGCGCGCCACGCCGGAACCGGATCGGGCGTGCCGCTGATCCGCTCGAAGAGAATTTGTCGCGTGTCGAGTGCCTTGCCGTAGAAGCGCCGGTTCGCATCGCGATCCTGCCGGATGGTGCTGCCGTTGATCGTCACCCCCGCGAACACGCCCCGCGCGCGCGAGTAGCTGAGGATCTGCGCGCGCATCTGCGCATCGGTGGCGGCCTGCGCGTCCCGTCCGATCGGCCCTGCCGCCACGGATGCGTCCGCACCGAGCTTGAACTGGTTGCGAATGAGCGTCTCCACGCCCTTCTCGTTGTTGATCACGAGCACCAGGTCGGTGGACTGCCCGCCGATCTGCAGGCCGATGCTGCCGCCGGTCAGCGTGAGGAAGGCGGGCGCCGACCAGCTCCCGCTGCCGTCGCGGACGCTGATGATCCCCTTGCCGCGCATGCCGCCGAGGAAGAACCCGGCCTTGATGGTCCCGGGGACGACCGCGATCGCCTCCGCGTCGCCCAGAATCGACTCGGGGATGGCGGCGTCCCCCGCCGCCATGATCTCCTCGAGGGCCGTGATGGCGGCGGTCAGCCGCTCGGCCTCCTCGGAGTCCTGCTGCGCGGCCAGGGGCCACGCCAGCGTCAGGACGAGCCCCGCGGTGAGCACGTGTCTGTGAGCCATCATGGACCGATCATACAGGTCGGTTCCTCTTCGCGCAGATAATAGGCGGATATGGACGCCGAGCACGAAACCATCGCCTGCCAGCGGTTCTTCGACAGCCTGACCGAGCTGTGCGTCGTCCGCTCCGTCAAGCTGTACCGCTTCAGGCTGGATCCCGTCCCGCGGGTGCCGGTCCTGCCATGTCTCGACCACGAGGCGATGTCGAGCGAGAACATCCCCCGGCACGCGGCGGCCTACGTGGAAGACCGGTCCAGCCGCGACATCCACGAGATCCTGTTCGTGCCGTCGGAATCGCTCATCGAACTCGACGTCGTGTCGGCGGCCGACGAGCACTCCGTCCGCTCGCGCGAGCGCCTGATGGCGTGGCTCAAGGAGCGCTTCCCGTCGCACACCGTGCGCGCGAGCACGCCCTCGGCGTTCCGCGGCGATCGCCGCGTGATGCAGGCGTGCCGCGCCCAGGTGTCGCTGCGCGAGATCCTGCACGGCGACGACTTCGATCGGCTGGACGGCGCGCTCGAGAAGCTGCGGACGATTGCGGCGCTCATGGAGAAGGAGTCGCGGGTGGCCTCGTGGGGCCTGCAGATCGCGGCCGTGCCCCTGGTGGCGCTGGCGGCGTTTCTCGTCTTCGCCGTCGTCGGCTTCGCCCCGGGCCTGGGCACGGTGGCCGCGCGCGCGATTCAGGGCGTGATCGTGCTGCTCGCAACCGGCGTGTTCGTGTACCTAGGCGTGCGCGCCGTACACCTCACCGAGGTCGCGAACCGGGTGTGGAAACGCGCCACCGAGTACGGCCTGATCGTGTCCGAGCGGCGGCGCCTGAGCAGCCGGCCCTGGGACCTCGACACCTCCGTGGGCGCCGTTCCGGCCGGCATCATCCGGACCGATCGATCCTAGGGGCCCCAGCCGGAACAGGGCTGCCGACCCTCGTGTGCCGTCCGTCCGTGGAGGGCGGCCCGGCTCATCAGGGCCGGCTGCGCGTGGTCTTGCACGCCTGCGTCGTTTGCCATCAAATTATGACGATTCATCTCTTTCCGAGGAGGCGGTACATGCGAACGTCGATCACCCTCACCCTGGCCGCCGGTGCCCTCATCTCCGGCACGGCGATGCTGGCGGCGCCGCCGCCACCGCAGGCGGCCGGGGCCGCGATGGTGAAGCAGTTGAGCGGATCGTGGAAGGCGCCGGAATACAAGGTCCGCCTCGGCGGCACACTCGATCTCGAGGTCTGGGGCGAGGGCGCCTCGAAGCTGCGCAACGTCACGCTGACACTGAAGTCCTCCGGCGAGGGCCTGGTGACGATCGAAAACTCGATCGTGGACCCGCAGGGCAAGACCAGACAGTATTCGGCCTCGGTGACGGAGGCGCACATCACGGTGGGACCGCCCCGCGCGGACGACCCGGACCGGCCGGTCGTCACCGTGACGAAGGCCGACGAGCGCTATCTCGACGATCGGGGCAATCGACGGACGATCGAGGGCGTCAGGATCTCCCTGCTGCCCGTCGCGTCGAACCCGAACCTGCTCAACTTCCGGTTCGACACCCCGGCAGGCCACGGCTCGTTCGGCGAAACGCTCCGGCGCCGGAAGTAGGGGCAGCGAAGACGGCGGCCGGCGCGGTTACCTCAGCCACGAGAAGACCGCGTCGGCCTTCTGCGCCGCCGCCTGCAGGTCCCTGACGAGGATGCGCGCGGCCAGAAACGCGCCGGTCATCGAATCGCCGCGGCCTCCCAGCGCGAAGACGTGGTGCGGGAAGTTCCGGTGCCGGCCGATGTACGGCAGGCCGTCGGTGGTGTCGCCATACGGCATCGACCAGCCGTAGGCAGGACGCACCCCGGAAATCGCGGGGTACATCAGCGAGAGCTCGTACATGAGCTGCCCCGTTCGCTGGACCAGCCGCGTGTCGCGCCCGCCGGCGGGCGGCTCGTCCTGGTCGGCGCCGCAGATCATCAGGCGGTGGTCCTTCGTCCAGCGGAGGCGATGCCGCGGCGGGCCGGCATCGGTCAGCGTGAGGCCGCCCGGCAGCTCCCGCCGCACGTCGGGGGGGAGCGGCTCGGTCAGTGCCAGGTAGGTTTCGCGGCGCTTGAAATGGCGCTGGAGGGCGCGGACTTCACGGGTCGCAACCCCGGTGGTCACGAACAGCGCGCGGGCCTGGAACACCGCGCGGTCGCTGGCCGCCTGCACGGTCCGGCGATCGAAGGTGATGCGTCGGACGCCCGAGCGCTCGAAGATGCGCGCCCGCCTGCGGGACGCTGCCCGGGCCAGACCCAGCGCCGCCCGGTACGGATCCAGCACGAAGGCGCCCCCCATCCGGAGTGCCCCGGCGGCCTCCAGCCTCGCCTCCCGCTCGACCTGCGGCCGGCGCAGCCAGGCCACGTCCAACCCGGCATCCTGCCGGGCCTTGCACTCGCGTTCGAGAACGGCGGCACTGCTCCGCCAGGCGGCGGTCATCGAGACGATCGACTCCAGGCCGCAGGGGATCCGCAGCCGCTTCAGCAGGGTCGCCGCTTCCAGTGCGCCGCGCCTCCACGTCTCGAACACCGTTCGCGCGGCGCGCAGGCCGTGCGCCCCCTTCACGTCCAGGAACGTCGGCCCGGGTTCGGGCAGGAGCAGCCCAGCGCCGTGGGCAGCCGCACCTGCCCCGACACGGCTGGCCTCCAGGACGACCGTGCGCAGTCCCGCCGAGGCGCACCAGTACGCGGCCGCGCATCCCGTCAGCCCGGCGCCGACGATGACCACGTCGACGGTGTGAGACCCGCGCGCAGCCTCGAACTTCGGGCAGGACGAGGCCGGGTATTCGTAGAGCCAGGGAGACCGGTCGTAGCGCGTACGCATGGCGTGGGCTCGGGTAATCCTACCCGCTCGACCGTGTCCGTCGCTCCCTGGCCAGCAGCGCGCGCTTGCGCTCGACGCCCCAGCGATATCCCGTAAGGCTGCCGTCCTTCCCGACCACGCGGTGGCACGGGACGGCCAGGCAGACCGGGTTGGAGGCGCAGGCTCCGGCCACGGCGCGCACGGCCGTGGGCCGGCCGATCGCCCGGGCAACCTCGCTGTAGGCGCGAACCTCACCCACGGGAATCGCCTGCAGCGCCCGCCAGACCTTCCACTGGAACGCCGTGGCGCGGACGTCCAGCGGCAGATCGCGACTGGGCACGTGCCCCGCCGCGAGCGCCTGCAGCACGCGGACCCAGGGCTGCAACGCTCGGGCGTCGCCGGCTATCGAGGCATCCGGGTACTCGCGACGGAGATCCGCGACCAGGGACTCGTCCGTGTCGGCCAGCTTCACGGCGCAGACCCCGCGCGCGGTGCCGGCGACCAGCAGCCGCCCGAGCGGGGACTCGACGGTGGTATAGGTCACCGTCTGGCCACGGCCCCCGCGCCGGTACGCGGCCGGCGTCATTCCGCCCGTGGGCTTCTGCCCGTACACTCGGCTGGTCGATCCGTACCCGGCGTCGAGGGCGGCATCGAGGGGCGCGGCGCCGCCGCGCAGCGACGAGCGGAAGGTGCGGGCGCGGAGGGCCTGCTGGTACGCCCGCGGCGACAGGCCGACAAGCTTCGAGAAGGTGCGCTGGAAGTGGAAGGGGCTGGCGCCGACGTGGCTCGCAAGCTCGGCGAGGCTGATCGACCTGGTGGCCCGGCCGGCAATGAAGGCGCAGGCCGCCCGGACGCGGCGGAGGGCCGCCGACTCGTGGACGTCGCGCGGCCGACACCGCCGGCAGGCGCGATAGCCACCGGCCTCCGCCGCGTCGGGCGTGGCGAAGAAGCGGACACCCGCGCGGCGCGGACGGCGGCTCGGGCAGCTCGGCCGGCAGTAGATGCGCGTCGAGCGGACGGCGTAGACGAACGCGCCGTCCAGCTCGCCGTCACGCGCCAGTACGGCGCGCCAGCACCGGGCGGCGGTCCACGTACCGGGTTGCGCGGAATCGAACACGAGGCTCAGGATAGCGACGGGGCGCGCCGCGCGTCTATCCGCCGCTTGCGCCCAATCGCCAGTCACCAATCGCCAGTCACCTATCGCCAATCACCAATCACCAATCACGAATTGCCAATCGTCAATCGCCAATCGCCAATCGCCAATACAATCGCCAATCCTCAATCACAAATCATCAATGCCCCCCCGTCTCATCCCGATCCTGCTGCTCATGGTCCTGCTGCTGGCGCTCGCGGCGTGGTGGGGACATCGTGCGCTCTCGGCAAGCCTGCCGCTCGTGGACGGCGAGCACGTCCTGCCCGGTCTGACCGCCCCGCTCACCGTGAATCGGGACGCGCTGGGGATCCCGACGATTCGTGGCGCCACCCGCGTGGACGTCGCACGGGCCACGGGGTTCGTGCACGCGCAGGACCGGTTCTTCCAGATGGATCTGTCCCGGCGGCGCGCCGCCGGCGAGCTGGCGGCCCTGGTCGGCGCCTCCGCCGTGGACGTCGATCGGGCCATCCGGATCCACAGGTTCCGGGCCGTGGCCCGGCGATCGGTCGACCTCCTCCGCCTCGGGGATCGCGCCGTGCTCGACGCCTACACGGACGGCGTGAACGCCGGCCTGGCGGCCCTCGATGCGCCGCCGTTCGAATACACGCTCCTCCGGCAGGCGCCGGCGGCCTGGCGCCCGGAGGACACGATGCTCGTCGTCCTCTCGATGTTCGCCACCCTGCAGGACGAAGACGGCTCCTTCGAAGCGATGCGCGCCACGATGCGGCGCCACCTGCCGCCCGAGGCGTTCGCCTTCTTCGCGCCCGAGGGCACCCCCTGGGACTCGCCGGTGGCCGGCGACCCGTTCCCCTCGCCGCCGCCACCCTCGGCCGAGGTCTTCAACCCGCGCCTTCGGCGCCAGGGGATGCCGACGAGGTTGTTCCCCAACTCCGGGCGGGCGCGCCTGGCGCCAGCGGGCGGCACGCCGGCTGACACCGCGCTGGCGCACGAACTCTCCGGCGCCGGTGGGCTGGACCAGGGCGAAGCGGCCATCGGCAGCAACAACTTCGCCGTGGCGGGCAGTCTGACCGCCTCGGGCGGCGCGCTGGTCGCCAACGACATGCACCTGGTGATCAGGGTGCCGAACATCTGGTACCGCGCAGCCTTCGAGTGGCAGGACGGCAACGGCGCGGAGCCGGAGCGGCTGTATGGAGTCACGCTCCCGGGCGTGCCGTCGATGGTCGTTGGCAGCAACGCGCACGTCGCGTGGGGGTTCACCAACGCGTACGGCGACTGGAGCGACCTGGTGGAGCTGGAACTCGATCCGGCCGATCCGGGCCGCTACCGGACGCCGCACGGGTTCGTGCCGTTCGAACGCCACGACGAGGCGATCGCCATCGCCGGCGCCCCCAGCCAGGTCCAGCGCGTGGACTGGACGATCTGGGGCCCGGTGCTGGGTCCCGATCCCGCGGGCCGGCTTCGGGCCATCCAGTGGCTCGCGCACGACCCCGCGATGCTCGCATCCACGCTGATGCCGATCGAGGAGGCCCGCACGATCGAGGAGGCGTTCGACGGCGCCAACGGCGCCGGCACGCCTGCGCAGAACCTGCTCGTCGCGGATCGCGGCGGCCGCATCGGCTGGACGATCTACGGCAGCCTCCCCAGGCGTGTCGGGTTCGACGGTGCCCTGCCCGCGGACCGGAGCGATGGCACCAGGCGGTGGGACGGGTACCTCGACGAGGCGGCGTATCCCCGCTTGACGGACCCGTCCGATGGCCGGCTGTGGACCGCGAACGCGCGGGTCGTCGATCGACCGATGGTCGACGTGATGGGCACGGCGAACCACGAGGTCGGCTCGCGCGCCCGGGTGATTCGCGACCGGCTCCGCGCACGGGATCGCTTCACGCCGTCCGACCTGCTCGCGATTCAGCTCGACGCCTCTGCGACCTTCCTCGAGGGGTGGCGGGCGCTCCTCCTCGACGTCCTGTCCGCGCCCGCCGCGCGTCACGACCCGTCGCGCGCAGCCCTTCGCGACCTGCTCGATCGCGGCTGGACGGGCGAGGCCGATCCCTCTTCGGCGGCGTACCGCTTCACGCGCCTGTTCCGCGAGCGGGTCTCGCAGTGGGCCTTCGGGTTCCTGCTGGCGGACTGCTACGAAGCCGACGAGCGGTTCGACTACTCGCGCGAACGCCGCCGCGAGGGGCCGCTGTGGCAGCTCGTCACCCTGCGGCCGCTGCACCTGCTGGACCCGCACTTCCGCTCGTGGGACGAGTTCCTGCTCGAGGCGATCGACCGGGTGCTCGCCGACACCGTGGCGGAGTACGGCCCCGATCTGACGGCACGAACCTGGATGGAGATGAACGACACGCGCTACCGCCACCCGCTGAGCGCCGCGGTCCCCCTGCTCGGCCGGTGGCTCGACATGCCCCCGGCGCCAGTCCCCGGCGATCTCTTCACGCCCCGCGTCGCCTGGGGCTCGCTGGCGGCGTCACAACGGATGGTCGTGTCGCCGGGGCGCGAGCACGAAGGGATCATGCACATGCCGACGGGCCAGAGCGGCCATCCGTTGTCGCCGCACTACCGCGACGGCCACGGGGCGTGGGTGCAGGGGGCGCCGACGCCGTTCCTGCCGGGACCGGCGGAGCATTCGCTCACGCTTGTGCCGCGATGACGCTCAGTCCCTGGTCCCAGGACCCACATCCCAAGCCAGGTCCCGACACCCGAAGCCCGAAGTGCCCGGTACTGACACTGCTGGGAGCGACTCAGATCAACAGGGCGTCGCGGGCGGCGGTCACGCGCTCCCGCGCGGCGGCGGGCGAATCGGCGAGCGCGGTCAGGTGTCCCATCTTCCGGCCGGCGCGCGGCCCGGCTTTCCCGTACAGGTGCAGCTTCACGTCATCGAACCGGCACGCCGCCGCCCAGTTCGGCTCCCCTGCGTCCCAGAGATCGCCGAGCAGGTTCGCCATCGCCGCCGGGCGGACGAGCGCCGTCGAGCCGAGCGGCAGCCCGCAGATCGCCCGCACCTGCTGCTCGAACTGACTCGTGGTCGCCGCATCGATCGTCAGGTGGCCGGAGTTGTGCGGCCGCGGCGCCAGCTCGTTCACCGCCAGCTGGCCATCCGTGGTCAGGAAGTACTCGACGCAGAGCACACCCACGTAGTCCAGTACCTCCAGAATCGCGCGCGTGATCGCCAGCGCTCGCGCCGCGATCGTGTCCGGCACCTCGGCCGGGGCCATCGTCACGTCCAGGATGTGGTGCCGATGACGGTTCTCGAAGGCGGGGTACTCGACGACCGAGCCGTCCACGCCACGCGCCGCCACGACCGAGATCTCCGCGGCGAGCTCTACCAGCTTCTCGACGACGACGTCCTGGTGGCCGATCGCATCCCACACGTGCTCCACGTCGGCCGGCGTCACGATCGTGTGCTGCCCTTTCCCGTCGTATCCGTACGCCGCCGTCTTCGCCACGACCGGCGTCCGGAGGCGCGAGACGGCCGCCCAGAGTTCATCGAGCGTGGCCGCGCAGGCGAACGGCACGGTCGGAAACCCGTGGTCGGCGAGAAAGGTCTTCTCGCGCGTCCGCTGCTGCGCCGTGTGCAGGGCGAGCCACCCGGGGCGGACGGGGGCGAGCTGCTCGATGGCATCCACCGCGGCGGCGGGCACGTTCTCGAACTCGAAGGTCACCACCTGCACCTGCCCGGCGAACGCGCGCAGCGCGTCGAGGTCCTCCCAGGAGGCCGTGACCTCCACGTCGGCGACCTGGCCGGTCGGCGTGTCTTCGTCGGGGGAGAACGCGTGGACGCGGTAGCCCATCCGCCTGGCGGCGAGCGTGAACATGCGACCGAGCTGGCCGCTGCCCAGGACGCCGAGCACGGCGCCCGGCGGCACGATGCCACGCGTCACGGCAGGTGTTCCTGACGTACCCGTTCGGTCTGCTCGCGCCGGAAGGCCCGCAGCTTCCCGCGCAAATCGGGCCGCGAGCCTGCAAGGATGGCGACCGCCAGCAGCCCCGCGTTGGTGGCTCCGGCCCTGCCGATCGCGAGCGTCGCCACCGGCACGCCGCCGGGCATCTGGACGATCGACAGCAGCGAATCCAGCCCCTGCAGCGCGGCGCTCTGCACCGGAACACCCAGCACCGGGAGCGTGGTGTGCGCCGCCACCATGCCGGGCAGGTGCGCCGCGCCGCCGGCGCCGGCCACGATCACCTCGAGCCCGCGATCTTCGGCGGACGTCGCGAACTCGGCCATCCAGGCGGGCGTGCGGTGAGCCGAGACGATGTGGCGCTCGTGCGGGACGTCGAAGCGCTCGAGCACGTCGACGACGTGCTGCATCGTGTCCCAGTCGGACGACGACCCCATGATGACGGCAACGAGCGGCGGCATGTGAAGGCGGGCATTGTACCCCGCCCGGCGCGGGCCCACAGGGGCGGTGTAGAGTGGGGGCGTGAACCGTGGCTTCAGTGGCGCCGTGGCGGCGGCGCTTCTCGTGTTCGTGGCCGAGGGGGCGGCACAGTCGCCACTCGAGGTGCCCTACCGGCTCGTGCGCCTCGACAACGGCCTGAGCGTCATCCTCCATCAGGACCGCAGCGTGCCGGTGGTGTCGGTGAACGTGTGGTACCGGGTCGGTTCGGCCAACGAAGAGCCCGGGCGTACCGGGCTCGCGCATCTCTTCGAGCACCTGATGTTCGAGGGGTCGAAGCACGTGCCCACCGGCGAGTTCGACCGCCTGCTCGAAGCCGCAGGCGGCAGCAACAACGCCACGGCCGACAACGACCGGACCTTCTACTACGAAGACCTGCCGTCGAACGCCCTGGAGCTGGCGCTCTATCTCGAATCGGATCGCATGGGCTACCTGCTCGAGGGGCTCTCGCAGGAGACGCTCGACAACCAGCGGGACGTGGTCAAGAACGAACGCCGCCAGCGGTACGACGATGCGCCGTACGGGCGGGCGTGGCTGGAGCTCGATACGCTGCTGTTTCCCGCCGGCCACCCGTACAGCTGGTCCGGCATCGGCTCGATGGCCGACCTGTCGGCCACCACCTTCGAGGACGTGGCGCGCTTCTTCCGGACGTACTACGTCCCGAACAACGCCAGCGTGTCCGTCGCGGGCGACATCGACCTCGATGAAGCCGAACGGCTGGTCAGGAAGTGGTTCAGCGAGATCCCCCGTGGCACACCGGTTGAGCCGCTCTCGGTGAGCGAACCGGCACTCGATCGCGTCGTGCGGAAGACGCTCACCGACCGCGTGCAGATCCCCCGCCTGTTCCTGGCGTGGCTGACGCCGAAGGCGTTCGCAGCCGACGAGCCGGCCCTCGAAGTCGCGGCTGCCATCCTCGCCGACGGCAAGGGCTCGCGCCTGAATCAGGCGCTCGTGTACGGGCGGGAGCTGGCGCAGGACGTGTCGGCCTACCAGGACGGGCGGGCGCTGGCGGGCTCGTTCCAGGTGATCGCGACGGCGAAGCCGGGCGTGAGCCTCGACACGATCCAGGCGGCGATCGACCACGAGCTGGATCGCCTGCGCACCACGCCGCCCGATGCCGCCGAGCTCGCGCGCGTGATCAACGGGATCGAAGCCTCGTTCTACCGCGCGATGGAGCGCGTCGGCAGCTACCGGGGCAAGGCGCTCCAGCTCAACGCCTACTACAACGCGGTCGGCGAACCCGACTACTTCGCGGCCGACCTGGCCCGCTACAAGGCGGTGACGCCGGCAGCCGTCCAGGCGGCCGTGGCGCAGTACCTGAGCCGCGACCGGCGCGTGGAGTTGCAAGTCGTGCCGGAGGAGGGCAGGTGAAGGGAAGGCTGGTGCGTGATCTGGCCGGCGCTCTCATCGTCGTGACCATGGCGGCGGGTCCGGCCGTCGCGCAGCGGCCGGATCGCTCCGCACCGCCAGCCCCCGGCCCGGCTCCCTCGCTGCGTCTGCCGGTCATCGAGCAGCGCTCCCTGTCCAACGGTCTTCCGGTCTGGATCATCGAGTCGCACGAAGTCCCGCTCGTCCAGCTGAACCTGGTCTTCCGGTCCGGAAGCGGAGAGGACCCGGCCGGCCGCTACGGCGTCGCGAGCCTCACCGCCGACATGCTCGATGAGGGCGCGGGCGACCGGTCCGCGCTCGAGATTGCCGACGCGATCGACGGACTCGGCGCCGTGCTGACGACGGCCAGCACGTTCGACGCGTCCGCGATCCGCCTCAACGTCCCCGTCGCCCGCCTCGACGAGGCGCTGGCCGTCATGGCGGACGTCGCGCTCAGGCCGGCGTTTCCGGCGGCCGACCTCGAGCGCGTACGGAAGGACCGGTTGACGTCCCTTCTCCAGGTGCGTGATGAGCCCGCGTCGCTCGCGTCGATCGCGCTCGCGCGCGCCATCTACGGCCCGGACCACCGCTACGGCACGCCCGCCATGGGGACCCGGACGAGCATCGAGGCGCTCACCGCGGCCGACCTCCGGGCGTTTCACGCGACACACTACGTGCCGGCCAACGCCACGCTGCTCGTCGTGGGGGACGTGCGGCCCGACGCGATCCTGCCGCGACTCGAGCAGCGATTCGGCACCTGGGCCGGTGTTGCGCCGGAACGGACGCCGCTCGGGACAACCCGGGCAGATGCGCGCCGGATCGTGCTCATCGACGCGCCGGGAACGTCGCAGTCGCAGATCCGGATCGGTGCCGTCGGCGCGGCGCGTACGACACCCGATCGGGCCGCGATCGAGGTGGTGAACACGCTGCTCGGCGGCACCTTCACCTCGCGTCTCAACCAGAACCTGCGCGAAACGCACGGCTACTCGTACGGGGCCTACTCCGCGTTCGACCTGCGCCGGAGCCCGGGGCCGTTCATGGCGGCGGCGGGCGTGCAGACGGACAAGACCGCCGCCGCACTGACCGAGTTCTTCAGGGAGTTCACGGCGCTGGCGAAGCCGACGCCGGATGCCGAGCTGAAGCCGGCACGCGACTACCTGGCGCTCAGCTACCCGGCGGAGTTCGAAACGCTGACCGACCTGTCGCGGAGGCTGGAGGAGCTGGCGATCTACGAGCAGCCGGTCGACACGCTCGAGCAGTACGTGGAGCGGGTACAGGCGGTCACTCCCGGGACGGCTGCGCGAGCCGCCGCGACCTACATACGCCCGTCCACCTTCGTCATCGTGATCGTCGGCGACCGGGCGACCATCGAACCGGGCCTGCGGGCGCTCGACCTGGCACCCATTGCCACGTGGGAGGTGGGGCCGCTGCTGGAGGGCGCGTGATGCAGGTGGCGCTCTCCGCCCTGCTGGACTACTCGGACCACGAGCGCGCGAAGTGGCGGGCGTGGAGAGCGCAGACGATCTCGCGAGAGCGGCTGGCCCTGCACTGCGTGCTGCACGAGATCCGCCATTTCGCCCAGATCGCGCTGGCCGCGCGGCTGGCTGGCTCGCCGCCGCCCGGCGAACACGACCTGTTCTTCTACCCAGAAGGGAAGCCCTGACGCTGGAGCGCCGCCGTGGACACCTACTATCACCCGAAGGATCTGGCGAAGTTCGGCGAGATCGGCGAAGACGCGCCGGAGCTGTGGCAGAAGTTCAGCGAGTGGTACGGCGCGGTGTTCAAGGAGGGCGCGCTCTCCGAGCGGGAGAAGGCGCTCATCGCGCTGGCGGTCGCGCACGCGGTCCAGTGTCCCTACTGCATCGACGCATACACGACCGCGTCCCTGGAGAAGGGGTCGACGCCCGAGCAGATGACCGAAGCAGTCCACGTCGCGGCGGCGATCCGCGGCGGCGCCTCGCTCGTCCACGGCGTGCAGATGCGCAATCGGATCGAGAAGATCTCGATGTAGTGCTCATGGCGCTCCTGACACTGCTGAACTCGCGCAGTCCCCTCGCCGATCCGGTCGAGCAGCGGGCGATGCTCGCGCGGCTGGCGCTGGCGCGGACGTTCGGAGGGGCGGTGTCGGCGACCGGCCGGGGCCCGCTGCTGGCGTCGGATGTGTCGGTCCTCCAGATGAACGTCGGCAAGCGGTGCAACCAGGCGTGCCGCCACTGCCACGTGGACGCCGGCCCGGATCGCCCGGAGGTCATGCCGCCGGAGGTCGTGAACGCCTGCCTCCGGTTCCTGGAGACGAGCCGCGTGGACACGCTGGACGTGACCGGCGGGGCCCCGGAGCTGCACCCGCTTTTCCGCGACATCGTCACGCGCGCACGCGCCGCCGGGCGCCACGTCATCGACCGCTGCAACCTCACGATCGCGACGCTGCCCAGCTACGCGGACCTGCCGGAGTTCCTGGCTGCGCACCAGGTCGAGGTGATCGCCTCGCTGCCGTCGTTCGCCGCGCGCCAGACCGACGCCCAGCGCGGGGCGGGCGTCTTCGAGTCGTCGATCGCGGCGCTCCGGCGCTTCAACCGGCTGGGCTACGGTGTGGAAGGCTCCGGCCTGACGCTGAACCTCGTCACCAATCCGGTCGGGGCGTTCCTGCCCGGCTCGCAGCAGGCGCTCGAAGCCGACTGGCGGCGCGAGCTGGCCCGCCGATACGGCGTCACCTTCTCCCGCCTGTTCACGATCACGAACATGCCGATCAGCCGGTATCTGCAGTATCTGGTGGACTCCGGGAACCTCCAGGGCTACATGGATCGGCTCGTGACGGCGTTCAACCCCGCGACGGTTGACGGGCTGATGTGCCGCTTCACGCTGTCGGTCGGCTGGGACGGCCGGTTGTACGACTGCGACTTCAACCAGATGCTCGATCTGGGGACGCGGGCCGCCACGCCGCACACGATCTTCGAGGCCACGACCGCTGCCCTGGCCGGCCGGCCGATCGCCACTGGGCCGCACTGCTTCGGCTGCACCGCCGGCAACGGGTCGAGTTGCGGCGGCGCGGTTGGCTGAAGCATTGAAGATTGGAGATTAGGGATTGGCGATTGCATTGGCGATTGGGGATTGGCGATTGCATTGACGATTGCATTGACGATTGGCGATTGGCGCCAGCGGGCTGACGAGGACCGGCAGCAGCGCCGTTTGACGGCGACGGTTGAGGTTGAGAGCCCGATCCAGGACCACCCCCGCCAATCCCAAACATTCAATCAACAATCATCAATCCGCAATGCAATCCCCAATCCCCAATCTCCAATGTTATTGACGTGATCTTCAGAATCTTGATCTCTTCCCGCCTCTGAAAGCGTATACTCGGCCCGCCTCACGAGAGAGGCTGTATCCGTGAACAGGTATTCTGTTCGGCCCATCCGGCGGCGTCCCCCGGCAGCTCCGGCCTTCCGTGCCGGAACCGCCCGCTCCGGGTCTGGCTCGTCGCCAGACGTGTTCCCACAACCGGCTGTACATCTTGCCAGTGGAGGAGGTGCCATGTTTCGCGTCACCGTCATCGGCGTCCTTGCAGCAGCGTTGCTGATGCCCGTTCGTGCGGCAGCCCAGGAAACCACCGGCGCCATTGCCGGCGTCGTGCAGGATGCGACCGGCGCCGTGCTCCCGGGTGTGACCGTGGAAGCCTCGAGCCCGGCGTTGATCGAGGGCGTGCGCACGGCCGTGACCGACGGCCAGGGCCGCTACAGCATCGTGGCGCTGCGCCCCGGTGCGTATGTCGTGACCTTCACCCTGTCCGGGTTCAGCGTCGTCCGGCGGGAAGGGATCAGCCTGGTCAGCGGGTTCACGGCGAACGTGAACGCGCAGCTGCGGGTCGGGGGGCTCGAGGAGACGATCGTCGTCTCAGGGGCGAGCCCGCTGATCGACGTCAGCCAGGCCCGCCAGCAGACGCTGCTGTCGCGCGACGTCCTGGACAGCACGCCGCAGTCCCTGTCGCTGTACGGGGGCGCCGCGCTCACGCCGGCCCTCAACGCCGTGACGACCGGCGGGAACTTCCAGGACGTCGGCGGGAACCAGGCCGACAGCCCGATCCGGCTCACCGCGCACGGCAGCCGCCCGGACAACGGCGCGGTCAGCATCGACGGCATGCGGCAGACGATCGGCTTCCTCAACGGGGGGTGGCGCATCTTTTTCGTGAACACGGCCACGGTCGAAGAGGTCAACGTGGAGGCGAGCGGGATGGGCGTCGACAGCGCGACCTCCGGCGTCCAGACCAGCTACATCCCGCGAGAGGGCGGGAACGACTTCTCGGGCAACGCCGGGTGGGCATGGACGAACGGCGACCTGCAGTCGAACAACATCACGCCGGAGCTGATCGGCCGGGGCCTGCGGAAGGATGCGAACGCGCAGGTCAAGCGCATCTGGGACTACTCGGGATCCCTCGGCGGTCCCATTGCGAGAGACCGCCTCTGGTTCTACGCGTCGCACCGCAACTGGGGGGCCGAGGAGTTCATCGCCGACCGGTTCGACAACCTGACGCAGGACACGCTCTTCTACACGCCAGACTTCAGCAGCCCGTCGTTCAAGGAGATGTACGCACGGGACACGACGCTCCGGCTGACGGGCAGCCTCGGGCAGCACAAGCTCAGCTTCGCGACGAGCCACCAGAACAACTGTCACTGCCGGTACACCCTCCCCGGGGGCAACCTGGCCCCGGAGGCGGCCAACATCCAGATCTACGACCCCGTGTACCTGAACCAGGTGAAGTGGACGTTCCCCGCCACGAACCGCCTGCTGCTGATCGCGGGGCTCACCTACTCGCGCAACTCCGTGCAGTTCCTGCCCGCCAACAAGAAGATCAACCCGCTCCGCGACATCAACGTCACGGAGCTGTCCACCGGGTTCCAGTGGGGATCGAGGCCCGGTGGCTTCTCCGGACCCGGCGAGCGCCAGCACATGGACCAGTTCAACGGCACGGCCACCATGAGCTACGTGACCGGGACGCACAACTTCAAGGTCGGCGCGTTCTGGATGCAGCACATCATGGACCTGACCACGGAGCTGCATCCACCGCTCCCGGTGAGTTATCAGTTCCTCAACGGCAGGCCGGTGCAGGTGAGGCTGCACGCGTCGCCGTCCACCAACAGCCAGCGCGCCTGGGACATCGGCTTCTACGCGGAGGACTCCTGGGCGTTCGATCGGGCGACGCTCAGCCTGGGCCTCCGGTACGACCAGATCAAGGGCTGGTACGACGACCAGACGCGCCCGGCGGGGGTCTTCGTTCCGGAGATCCGCATCACCGGTCAGGACGGCCTGCCGGACTGGTGGAACCTGCAGCCGCGGATCGGGATCGCGTTCGACGTCTTCGGCAACGGCAGGACGGCGCTGAAAGCGTCGCACGGCCGGTTCGGCGAGGGGATGGGTGTGGCGATCGCGAACACGGTCAACCCGGCGAACTCGATCGTGACGGCCACGAACCGTGTTTGGAACGACGCCAACGGCAACTTCGTGCCCGACTGCGTCCTGACCAACTTCACCGCCAACGGCGAGTGCGGGGCGATCCAGGATCCGGGCTTCGGCACCTCCCGCCCGTTCCTCCGGTTCGATGAGGATCTGCTGGAGGGTTCCGACGGCCGGACGTCGGAGTGGCACACGATCGTGGGCGTCCAGCACGAGCTGGCGCCGCGCACGTCGATCGGCGCCACCTACATCCGCCGCTCGTACTTCAACTTCCGCCTCAACGACAACCTCAACGCCGGCCCTTCGGACTATCGGCCGTACTGCGTGCGGGCGCCGCAGCATCGCGATCTCCCGGGCGGCGGCGGGGAACAGATCTGCGGGCTGTTCGACATCAGCGCGGCCGCCCTGTTCGCCGGGTCGAACCTCGTCGGGCGCAAGGCGAGCGACTTCGGCGACCAGAGCGAAGTGTCCCAGTTCATCGACGTGAACCTGTCGACGCGGTTCGGGGACGGGGCTTTCCTCGCCGGCGGCATCAGCACCGGCCGGACGGTGACCGACGTCTGCGACGTGCGGCCCAAGGTGGACTCGCCGGACGAGCGCTTCTGCCGCGAGGTGAACCCGTTCGCCGGGCAGATGAACGTCAAGTTCTCCTGGTCGTACCCGCTGCCCTGGGATCTGGCGTTCAGCGGCGTCTTCCAGAACCTGTCCGGCGTCGAGCGTCAGGGCGTCTTCCAGGCGACGAACGCGCACGTCACCCAGGGTGGTCCGCTGACGCTGGGACGGAGCCTGACGAACGTCCAGGTCCTGGAGCGGTACACCGACCGGGAAGCCCGCCTCACGCAGCTCGACCTGCGCGTGACGAGGCTCTTCCAGGTCGGGAGATTCCGCGTCCGCGGAAACTTCGACGTCTACAACGTGACCAACTCGAACACCATCCTGAACGTCACCAGCTCCATCGGTCCGACGTGGCTGACGCCGCTCAACATCATGGCGGGGCGGCTGGTGAAGTTCAGCGCGCAGATGAACTTCTAGGGCATTGACGATTGGGGATTGACGACTGGTGAGTGCATTCGCGATTGACGATTGCTGATTGCGTCATCGCGGGACACTCGTAGCGGGACGCCGGGGGTCGATGCAGGAAACGCTCGACGCCCGGCGCTTCCCCTGAAAGGAACACCGTGATCCGACACACCCCTCTGCTCGCTCGCCTCGGCCGTGCCGTCACGGGAGCCTCTGTCGTGGGGGCTCTCGTCCTGATGGCGCCGCAGGGACCGGCTGCCGCTGCGGCCGGCCGGCAAGAGGCCGTCACGTTCTCGAAGCACATCGCGCCGCTCCTGCAGCGGAGCTGCCAGAAGTGCCACCGGCCGGGATCGATCGCCCCGATGTCGCTGCTCACGTGGGAGGACGCCCGTCCGTACGCCCGCGCGATGAAGTTCAAGACGTCGCTGGGGCCCAAACCGGGGGTCATGCCTCCCTGGTTCATCGAGAAGAACGTCGGCATCCAGGAGTTCAAGAACGATCCGTCGCTCAGCGACGAGGAGATCGCGCTGATCGCCGCCTGGGCGGACGGCGGTGCGCCTGAGGGCAACCCGGCCGACCTGCCGCCACCCATCACCTGGTCGGACGGCACGGCCTGGGAAATCGGGGAGCCCGACCTGGTCGTCAAGTCGCCGACGTTCTCGATCGCGCCCTCCGCCCCCGACTGGTTCGGCGACATCGGGTCGGTGCCCACGGGGATCAACGAGGATCGGTACATCGCGGCGTACCAGATCCGGGAGATCAACAACTCCCGCGACCAGCCGCAGGTCGTGGAGACGGCCGCCAAGAACACGGCCGGATCCTTCGTGATGCACCACGCCACGGTCACGACCATCGCCCCGAACGGCACGCCGATGCTGGCCGGGTGCTGCAACGTCCACGAAGTGGGGCGCAACGCCGAGTTCTTCGATCCCGACGCCGGGAAGCTGATCGAAGCCGGATCGCGGCTGGCCTTCTCCAACAGCCACATCCACGCCAACGGCAGGGAGACAACGGGGTACCTCGAGGTCGGCTTCAAGTTCCATCCGCGGGGCTACAAGCCGGCGGCCCAGTCCCGCAACCTGTTCATCGGCACCTCGCCCGAGCTGATCGACATCCCGGGGATGGCGTCCAACGTCCGGCACGAGGCGCTCTACACGCTGCGGGAGAACATGAAGCTCACCGTGTTCGAGCCGCACATGCACGCCCCCGGCGTGCGGATGTGCGTGGAGGCGATCTACGGCGAAGAGGTCCAGACGCTCAACTGCGCCGGCTACGAACACAGTTGGGTGCTGGCCTACACCTACGCCGCCGACGCCCAGCCGCTTCTGCCGAGGGGCACGATCCTGCGCACCATCGGCTACATGGACAACTCGCCGAAGAACCCGAACGTGGCCGACCCGCGCAACTGGACCGGCGCCGGCCACCGTTCGATCGACATGATGAACATCGCGCTGTGGCAGGGCATCGCCCTGACGGACGAGCAGTTCCATGAGGCGCTGGAGGAGCGCCGGCAGAAGCTGGCGGTGAAGGAGGGCGGCAGGGTCGTCGGATGCCCGCTGTGCGGCCCGGGACAGAAGCTGCCGGCCCTGGCAGGCGCCGAACAGCCGCGGCCCTCCGGGGGGCAGTAGCGTCATGCCTCGACCGCGCAGGCCGGCCTGGCCGGCGCCGGCGACGATCGGTGTCCTGCTCGTCGCCGCGGGCGCCTGGCTCGCGGGTCCCTCCGACGCCCAGGAGCGGTACTCGTTCGCGACCGGTCAGAACATCGCGCCGGTGTACGAGGGGTGGGAAAAGAACCCCGACGGGTCCTTCACCCTCGTCTTCGGCTACTTCAACCGGAACTGGGAGGAGGAGATCGACATCCCGCCCGGTCCGGACAACGCCCTCGAGCCCGGCGGGCCCGATCGGGGACAACCGACGCGCTTCCTGCCGCGCCGGAACCGGTTCGTGTTCCGCGTGCGCGTGCCGGCCGACTTCGGCAAGCAGGAGGTCGTGTGGACGCTGACCAGCAACGGCAGGACCGAGCGCGCGTACGGGACGTTGATCCCCGAGTACTTCATCGACCACCTGATCATCATGGCCAACAACGGCCTGGGCACGGGGCTCAACGAGAAGCTGCAGGCCAACAAGGCACCGCTGTTGAGCATCGAAGGAGACGCCACCAGGAAGGCGCGGGTCGGTCAGCCCGTCTCGCTCGTCGCGCTCGCTTCGGATGACGGCGTGCCGCCTCCCCGAGCGCTGCCGCCGTCCAATCCCGGAACCCCGAGCGCGATCACCGTCGGCGGCGCCAGCGGCCTCAGGGTCTCCTGGTTCGTCTACCGCGGGGCCGGCCCGGTGACCTTCGACCCGCCGCAGGCCAAGGTCTGGACCGACACCAGGGAAGGCGCCAACTCCCCGTACGCCCCCGGGTGGAAGGTGCCCGCGCCTCCAGCCGACGGGAAGTGGACCGTGCAGGCCACGTTCACGGAGCCGGGCACCTACGTGCTCCGGTGCCTGGCGCACGACGGCGGGCTGATGACCACAAGGGACGTGACGGTGAGCATTGCGGATTAGCGATTGGGGATTGATGATTGCATTGGCGATTGGCGATTGGTGATTGACGATTGGGGATTGGGGATTGGGGATTGCATTGACGATTCCGGAGCGGGGAGTGCGGCACCGTGGCCGTCAGCTCGTCAATCGTCAATCGCCAATCGTCAATCGCCAATCGCCAATCGCCAATCGCCAATCGCAGCGTTCAGCAGACCTTCCGTAGGGAAAGGGCAGTCCGGGTTCGTCTTGGCGGTGCTGCCCATCGCGCCTCAACTTCAGTCGTTGGCGATATCGGTCCCATAGCCGCGGCGTTTTTCGGGCGTTGGCCGGCGGGCAATGTGACGTTCTGGCGGCAACCACGTGTCAGCCTACGAAAGGGACCGTTCATGTCTGAAGATGAATCTTCGGATCCTGGCAAGCAGCTCAACGCGGTCTTCGGTACGGCCGTCGACGGAGTCATCACGGTCGACTCGCGTGGGGTGATCCGATCGTTCAATTCCGAAGCCGAACGGATCTTCGGCTACACGGCCCGGGAGGTTATCGGGAAGAACGTCAGCCTCCTCGCTCCCGAGCCTGATCGCTCGCGCCACGACGACTACGTCCGTCGCTATCTGGCCACCGGAGAGCGCCGGATCATCGGCATCGGCCGCGAGGTCGAGGGGCTCCGCAAGGACGGTACGCGCGTCCCGATCGAGCTGGAGGTCGACCTCCAGCTCGTGGAAGGTGAAGAAGCACCGCATTTCGTGGCGTTCGTGCGCGACCTCACCAGACGCAAGGAGGTGGAAGCCAACCTGCAGACGTCGAGAGTCAACCTCCGAGACATGGCCACGGCGCGGAACGCTCAGTTCGAGGCAAGCGAGCTGGGTTTTCACGATCTGTTCGAGTTCTCACCTGACGCCCTCGTCACGTCGAACGAGCAGGGCGCCATCACGCTCGTGAACCAACAGGCCGAGCGGCTTTTCGGGTGGACGCGGGCAGAGTTGGTCGGCCAGCCGGTGGAGGTGCTGGTGCCGCGGCACCAGCGGGAAGGCCACCCGGCGCTACGCCAGCGGTACCTGCAGAACCCCGTGGCCCGGCCGATGGGAACGATTCTGAACGCGGTGCGCAAGGACGGCAGCGAGTTTCCCGTCGAGGTCAGTCTCAGCCCGGTCGACACGGGGGGGGCCGCGGGGTCATCGTGGCAGCCGTGCGCGACATGACCGCGCAGCGCCGGTTGGAGGAGGGTCTGCGCAGGAGCGAGGAACGATATCGGATGATGGTGGAGGGGACCTCCGAAATTTTCTCTTCAAGGTGACGACGTGGGACGATCCCTTGAAAGGAAAAGTGGACTTCTTGAGTCCGAGAGTGCACCACGCCACCGGGCACCACGCTGAGGAGTTTCGTCGCGAGCACGGGCTGGGGACTAGCTTGATGCATCCGGACGACTTTCCGGCGTACGCGGAGGCTACGCGTGCCGCGGTGTTCGAGCGCAAGACCGTCACGCGCCTCTATCGCATCCAGCACACCGATGGGAAGTACCGGTGGATAACAGACACGATCGAGCCCATCGTGGATTTACGGGGCGATGCGATCGGGTATGGGGGCGTGGCGCGCGATGTCACGGAGCAGCGCCAGTTGGAAGCCCAGTTGCAGCAGAGCCAGAAGATGGAGAGCGTCGGCCGGCTCGCGGGGGGCATCGCCCACGATTTCAACAATCTGCTGACGGTCATTCTCGGGATGGCCGACTTCGCCAGCGCACGAGTGATAGAGGGCGACCCGTTGAAGGAGGAATTGCAGGAGATCTGTCGCGCCGGCGAACGGGCCGCCGCGCTGACACGGCAGCTGCTGGCCTTCAGCCGCCGGCAGGTCCTGCAGCCGAAGATCCTGAACCTGAACACCGTGCTGAACGACATGTTGAGCCTGCTCCAGCGGCTGCTCCGCGAGGACATCAACGTGGTGTTCGTGCCCGGAACCGACCTGAGCTCGGTGAGGGCCGATCCTGGACAGATCGAGCAGGTGACGGTGAACCTCGCCGTCAATGCCCGCGATGCCATGCCCACCGGTGGGACACTGACCATCGAAACGCGGGACGTCATGCTCGACGAGGCCTATGCCGAGGCGCACCCGGGGGTACAACCAGGGA
>Ga0194132_10002978_pt1 | contig 30824 bp, 18 predicted proteins | sample TA2KigOf80mmetaG_FD_148612 | JGI IMG/M metagenome (GOLD analysis project Ga0194132, IMG submission 148612) | Freshwater microbial communities from Lake Tanganyika, Tanzania - TA2015054 Kigoma Offshore 80m | ecosystem: Environmental > Aquatic > Freshwater > Lake | place: Tanzania: Lake...
CACTCGGTTGGCGTCCACTTCGCCGAACACAGTGAACTGGCGGATGAGGTTCGTTACGAGCGGGCAGCAATAGTCATCGTAGAAGCCGTTCCAGACATCGTTGGGCGCCCGCAGGGCGAGGTAGAGATAACCTTCGACCGGTTGATCGCGGTAGTACTTTTGCATGATGGCCCACTGGCTGTCGTTGACCGCTTTTGGGACGCCGCCGCCACCGTGCATGGCGATGAACAGCGGCCAGCCGTTCGCCGGCTTCTTGCCGACAATCTTCAACACATAGGGGCTGACCAGCTTTTCGTGCGTCACCTGTTTCTTGTCGAAGTCGGCCTTGAGCCCGGCGTGCCTTTTCGACGCTGCATACGATTGCCAGACGAGCTTGCGCACTGCATCGTCGTTGGACTTGAGCGCCGAGTCCATCTCCGTGCCCGGTTTCTTGCCGGTATCGAAAAACGCTTGTGCCGCTTCAAGAATGCGCTGCGATTCCTCATTCGAGAGACCGGCCTTCTTTTCCGGCGGCTTCGCTTTGCGCGTGTAGCGTTCGGTGACGTTCTCGGCAAAGACGTCCTTGCCGCCCGGCGACCAGACGAGTGGGAAAGTGCTGCCCGTGCGCTTGAAGCTGACGGCCCAGATGGCGCTTTCGACGGTGTCCTTCTTGGCGAGGGCGGCGTCGCCGGTGAACCACGCGCGGTTCAGACCGTTCTTGTCGTACTCGCAGGCGCCGGTGAAGTGCCATGCGCCGTCCCAGATTTCGACCCAGGTGTGGTTGCCCGGTTTGTTCGGCCATTTGGCGATGCCGACGAGCCGAGCGGGGACGCCAACGCTTCGGCACGCGTCGACGAGCAGGATCGATAGCCCGGTGCAGGACGCCAGGCCGGTCTTGATGCTCTCGCTTGGGCTTTGGTCGGGGCGATTTCGCTTCGTCGAGTAACGAACATTGAGCTTGGTGTAGATGGCTGCGTTCAGAGATTGCGCCGCCTCGGACGGGGTCTTGGCGTCTTTGACGATCGGCACACACAAGTCCATCATCTCCTTGCGCCATGGTTCGCGCGTCTCCGTGACGCTGGCGTAGGGAAGCACATCGTTGAGAAATAGCTCGTCGGGAATCGACTTGCCCCACGGCATCTTGGCCCGTGCCTGGTAGGCGAGATCGAGGTTCGTCAGCAAGAAGTCGGCCTTGAGTGCCGTGAGGTCCTTGGGCGGCATGTGAGCGATGAGGAACGCGATGCCAAGCCGCTGGTCTTTTGGCGCGGCATGAAGGGCTCGTTCGAGTTCGGCGCGGTTGCCGCCGGCGCGAATGAGAGCATCGGCGACCTCGCGATTCCACCACGGCATGCCCTGTGCAGAGGCCACACCACAATTCGCGCAGATAAAGACGAGAATGCTGGCTAATCGCAGGCTTTTCATGACGTTGCCTTTCAATTTTTTTCGGATCCCGAAGCGTAAGTGAGGGATTTCGCCGTATCCTTCGCTTTCGCGTAGACTCTGATCGCCGATCATTTCGGCATCAGGTCACAGCAGGCCAAGGCCGTCTTGTCGCGCACGAAACGGCAGTTCCGTCATCTGAGCGCTCTCCGTGTTACATACCTCAGAATACCACCGGCTTGTTCAACGCTCGGCGGACGACCGTGAACTGGCCGCCGTGCATGAGCGTGTGGTTTGCTGTCAGGATGAGCAACGAGCCAAGCGTCGGCGCGTGTTTTGCCATGACGTTCGTAGTCGCCTTGTCGAAGTCCTTGTCGGTGAGCTTCTCGACGGCAATGATGGTGGCGGCGCGCATCTTGCCGAGAAAATCGACATAGTTCGACTTGGCAAGGTACCCTCCCGGCGGATCGGCTTTGCCCGTGCGTTCGTTGCCTAGGTCCGCGATCGCTTTGGGCACTTCCGGATACTGCACGCCGGGAAGTTGATCGCCGAGCAAAAAGCTCTCAGCAACGACCAAATGGGCGAGTTGCCAGGCAATGTGATTGGCGCCGGGCACGGGCCGCACGGTGATGTCGACATCGGACAAATCGCAGAGAAACATGTTCAGCGTGTCCAACGAGGAGGCGAGGGCGTTTTTGATGGCGTCTTTCGCTTGCATGGGGTGGTCCTTTCGTCAGGGGGTGGTCCTTTCGTCAGGGGGTGGTCTTCGTTTGGCGCCCGAGTGGCGCCGTGCAATCGCATGGCGCCGCTCGTGCGCCAAACGAGGAAACTACGACAACGCTTGCTTCAACCGGGCGAGTTCTTCTTGCTTACGGTATATCCAATCGGGGGCGGCAATGCGGTGCAACTTCCAGCCGAGCCGGCCGAGCACCTCCGTGCGCAAACGATCGCGATCGCGCGCCGTTGCTGCTTGAACGTGCATTGGGCCGTCGAACTCGATGCCGAGGATGAACTGCCCCGCGTTCTTTGGGTCGCGCACACCGATGTCGAGCCGGCATGGCCCGCAGCCGACGAAGGGAACACCCTCAAAGCCAAGCTTCTTCAGCTCCGCCATGACGTCCTCATGCAGGCTGGTGACCGCGGCGGGCGGCGTGTCGGCTTCGTCGATGATGGCGTGCATGCCGCGCTCGGCGAAGTCGAGATAGCGTTGTAAAAGCGCGATGCCCTTGGCCTGGCTGTTGCCGAGGTTTATGTCGCGCGCCTTGATCGAACTGACGACGATGAGGCGCTGGCGAGCGCGGGTGACGGCGACGTTGAGCCGGCGCTCGCCGCCTTCGCGATTAAGCGGACCGAAGTTGAGGGCGATCTTGCCTTGCTCGTCGCGTCCATAGCCGACGCTCAGGAGAATCACGTCGCGTTCATCGCCTTGCACCGTCTCGAGGTTCTTGACGAAGAATCCTTCGAGGCGGTCGCGTTTGAAGAAGCCTTCCAGATCGGGATGCTCGCGCAGTTGGCGTTCGACCTCGTTTTCGATGGCGTCCATCTGGGCGTAGCTGAAGGCGATGACGCCGAGCGTTTTGCTTGGAGTTTTGCGGAAGTGGTCGAGCACCATGCCGGCGACGACTTGCGCTTCGCGTGGATTGTCGCGCCGGCCGCCTCGATCGTAGACGCCGTTCTCCACGTAACGAAGTTGCACCCCCATGTCTGGATGCTGGAAGCACGCCGAGGGAAACGTCACCAGCCGGCCATCATAAAAGCTCTCGTTCGAGAACGCGATCAGGTGCTCATGCTGGCTGCGATAATGCCAGCGCAACATCTTGCTCGCCAATCCCGCCCCCATGCAGGCGTCGAGAATGCTCTCGAACAGCGGCGATTCCTCCTCTTCCGCGTCGTCGTCCATGCCCTGCTGAAAGAACGTCGTGGGGGGCAACTGCTGATTGTCACCGGTGATCACGAGTTGTTTGCCGCGATAGATCGCGCCGACCGCATCTTCCGGCAAGATCTGCGACGCCTCGTCAAACACGACCAGGTCGAACTTCAACTTGCTTGCGTCGGCCGGCAGGAATTGGCTCACCGACAGCGGGCTCATCAACATGCATGGCTTAAGCTGCAAGAGGAGCGACGGGATCGTGTCGAACAATTGCCGGAGCGGCAAGTGCTTGGTCTTCTTGTGCGCCTCCTTCATGAGCAGGGCGACTTCGCGATCGTCGCCGCCGCGCTTCGATTGCAGGGGATCGAGGATGGCGGCAATGCGGGCGCCGCCTTGCTGCAGAACCTTTCGGTCGAGCGCGCGGAATTCCTGAACCAGCACATCGTGCTCGCCGCGGCGGTATTTGGCGAGCACCGGATCGAGCTGAAACATGGCGTCGACCCATGCGGACCAGAACGATTTCAAGAAGAGATCGACGACCTGCTCGCGCACAACATCATGGTGTTGCAGATGATCCCAGAACGACTTGAGGCCAAGATGGCCGAAGCGTTCGGGCAGGTAGCGCCAGTCGACCCAGTCGGCCAATTCGCCGACGCGATCGCGGGCCTTGGTCAGCATGTCAAGCACGATCTCCGGCGTGTGATCGCGGAGCGGCTTGCCGTCGAGCTGTGGCCCCGGCGCGTCGTAGCGCAATTCGAGGCTGTGCAGCGCTTGCTGGTATTGTTCGAGCGCCTGCCGCAATTCGCGCGACGACGGAGGCGTTTCCGTGGCGGCTTTCACAACGGCTTCGGTAAGGCCGCCCTGCATCGAGCCGACGCAATCGCGAACGCGCTTCGTCCAGGTGATGGCCCGGCGAACGCTCTCCCAGTCGGTGCCGACACCCTGGAACGCAGTGCCGAGCGCCGCCATCCAGCGTTCCGCTTCGGTCGCTTGCGTCGCTTCGAACGCCAATAGTTCCTCGGCCTGCTTCAGCTCGGCAATGAGCGCGAGCATGTCGGCCGGCAGCGTTCCGGCGAGCACCGGATCGGCAAGGCCGGCGAACTGGTTGAGCGCCGACTGCAAGTCCTTCGCATACTGCCCGAGAGCCGACAGCGAGCATTCGTCCAACTTGACGCCTACGTTGGGCATGAGGCTCATCGGCAAGATCGCTTGCACTTCCTGCGTGAGCTGGGTCCAGGCGACGAACGACTCGTTCAGGCGTTTGACGGCGGCGCGCACCTTTTCTGGCGCCGAGGTCGACGCCAAGGCTTCCACGCACTTGGGCGGGAAGCGATCGCATTCGAGGATGGCCGCCATATCGTGCGCCTCGGCGGCGTGCTTGGCTGCCCGTTCGGTGAACTCGATGTCGGTGTCGAGCCCTTTTTCGTAGCCGCCCAATAAGGCGGCTCGCTGCGGTTGATCGGCTTCGAGCTTCGCCTTGTCCTGCTGCACCCGAGCTCCACGCTGCATGTCCTCGACGACGGTGTCGGGGATATCTTCCATCGTGCGGCACTTTGCGATCGCCCGTCGATCGGTGCGATATTGCCAGCTGAAGATGCAAAGCCAACTTTGATACCAGCCCGAGTACGCTTCGCCGATGCGGACCAAATCGAGGTCGAACAGCTTGGCGTCGTAGATGCGGAGCAAGTAGGCGCGATTCTGTTTGTAGCGGAGAAACGCTTCTTTGGACGACGCGATGATGGCCAGCGCCTGCTTGGTGCGTTCGCGGTCCTCGAGCCAGGAGCGATCGGGGGGCGCGTCGCCGATGCCGAGGGTGGAAAGACGCACGAAGGCCCGTAAGCCCGCGACGGACGGATCGATTTTCAATTCGCCTGCCGCCGCGGTGGCCGTCGACCCGGCGCCGGTCGGCAAAGGAATCGCGAGCCATTTGTCGATGGCGCGAATCTCGGTGATCCAGTTCGGTATTCGCTTTTGCGTCTCTGCGACCCAGGCGCGAAGCTTGCTCTGGAGCCTTAAGAAATCGGCGCCACGCGTATCGCTGGGCGCGAGCAATGGCGCGGCATTCTTCCACGCCTGCTCGATCTTCGCCGCCGAACCCGCGGGAAGCTTCCACAAGCTCGGTCCATAGCGCTCGGTCAGCGGTTTGCGCGCGTCGCCGAGACGCTGGTATTGCTCGGCGCATTTCTCGAACTCGGCAGTGAATGCCGCGAGGTCTGGCGTCGTCAGCCAGTTCGCCATCGTGTTGGCGGGCCGTTTTTCAAGAAGATCGCCGAGCTTGAGCAAATCGGCGATCGATCCGCGCAGGCCGAACTGGGCCGCGTACTGGTCCGCCGCGGCGCGGAGCTTGTCGCCGCGCGAACGCACCTTGTCGATCAGGCCGACGACTTCGTCGCGTAATTGCAGCGAATAGCGGTCCGCCTTGAAGCCACGCCACGGATAGTCCCTTTCCGACCGGATATGCCAATGATGCTGCAAGCGTTGCAACAGTTGCTTCAGCTCGTCCAGGTCCGCCGGCACGAATTCGGAAAGCGTCTTGGTCGCGGTGTCGCCCGGCTGACGGACTGTCGGCAGACCGAGCGGGACCATCGGCAGCGCCTGCCAGGCGGGCAGTTCTGAGAGCGCGTCCCACACGGTCTTCTTCATCGGCTCGCGAACCACGTGCAACGCCTGAACATAGGCGTTCAGATCATTGCGGCGTTTCTGCAGCTTGGCGAAATCCTCAACCGTCGGCACGGGCTGCGGCGCCAGTTTCTCTTCGTAGCAGCGTCCCAGTTCCTTGATGACTTCGCGCTTGTTGGCCTTGTGGCTGTGGAGTTCCAGGCAGAACTCGCCGAGTCCGACCGCGCAGAGGCGATTGTAGACGACTTCAAGCGCGGCCATCTTCTCACTGACGAAGAGGACCTTCTTGCCGTGAGCAATTTGATCGGCGATGAGATTGGCAATGGTCTGGCTCTTGCCCGTGCCCGGCGGTCCGATGAGGACGAAGCTCTCGCCGCGCGCCGCCGCCTCCAGGCACAGGCGTTGACTGCCGTCGGCGTCGAGAATGTGATAGACCTTTTGCGGATCTTGCGAGGCGTCGAGTTCTCTCTCGGTTATGGGCGTCGGCTTGGCCAGCGGCGACGGGGCGCCGGCCAACACCTGCAAGATCGGATGCCCTTCCACCTGGCCGGCGTTCTCTTGAAGGTCCTGAAACATGACCCCCTTAAAGAACGAAAACAGCGTCAACACGACCGTCGGCTTCACATCCCAGCCTTGCAGCCCGGCGATGGCGGCCTTCACTTCCTCCAGATACTTATCCGGTTTCTTTTCATCCCAGTCGGCCGGCGCGGCGGGCAGCGCGAAATTGAAATCTTGCTTGAGCCGAGCCGCCAGCGCCGGGTTGGCAATCGGGTCTTCATCGACGCCGCTGAGCTGAAATGGATCCTTCAGCGTGTGGCGATCGAGCGTGACCGGGAGCAACACCAGCGGCGAGCGAAACACTTCCTCGTTCTCGTCGCGCCATTCCAACAGGCCCAATGCCAGATGCAGCGTGTGCAGGCCGCGCTCGCGGTAATCGGTCAGCGATCGGCGATACAGGTTCGTGAGTGTTTGCAGCAGCGCCTGACGATCGCCTTCGGTTGTCAGGAGCTCATTGGCCTTCGGCGTCGGTACCGGTGCCGGCGCCGTGGGGAGATCCGGAGAGGGGGAGACAGGGAGAGAGGGAGTTTGGGAGACGGCCTCCCCTTCTCCTCCTCTCCCCTTCTCCCCCTCTCCTCGGTTTCCATTCTTCTTGTCGGCCTTGGGCTTCTCCGGTGGATAGCAAAACAGCCAACGTTTCCCCGCCGCCTGTATTTGCTCATAGACCTTCATCATGTCGGGTTGCGTGATCTCAAGGTAGGACGACTTCGTTGGCCGTAGGTGAAGAAGCGGATTGCGGCGGGTCAGATCGATGAGGTTATTGCGCCAGCGCTGCAATGCCGACGCAACGAGGTTGGCGGGGTTAGCCATAGCGAGTCTCAAAACGCGAAACCGGTGGAAAACGGACACGATTGTTGTAGTCAAAACCCTGTAATTTTGCCGATCCTGTTTAGCCGCTCGCCAAAGGCGAGCGGCTAAACGATTCACGGAATTCACCATGTTGCAGTCTCTCCGATGCGTCCCCGCCAACGCGATCATCACCGGCTGGGACTTCAGCACCAGCGGCGTCAAGTGTCTGGCATTCGACATCAACGGCGCAACCATCGCCGACGTGCGTCTGCCCACGGACCTGTGGACGAAGGGGGGCGTTTCGGAGCTCAATCTGTTGCAACTCGAAGGACAGGCACGTGGCAGCACGCGCGGGATCGCTGACGCCCTGCGACGTCAGGGCCGACTCGCCGACTGGATCGCCGGCGGCATCTCCGCGACGCATCATACGTCGGGCCGCATCGACGCCCAGCGGAACCAGGTTCGCCGGGCCATCTGCTGGAACGATCAAAGCCTCGCCAAGTATCACGCCATCGGCCTGAAACGGCTGGGCGGCCAGAAGCGCGTCCGCGAACTCATCGGCGGTCCCTGGGCCATCCGATACAGCCTCAGCCATCTCGTCAAGGACGAACGCAAGCTCGCCAACACGGACTGGCAGCGCACCGCTCGCATCCTCTCGCACGGCTCATTGGCTGCCGGGTATCTCACCGGCAACTTCGATGTGACCAGCATCTCCTGCGCGGCGTCGACCGGGCTCATGGACTTCCGCTCATGCCAATGGTGCCAGCCGATGCTCGACGCCATCGACTGTCCCGATTTTCGCGAACTCGCCTGGCAGCACTTGCCGAACATCATTGACCAATTCGAGCCGATCGGCCCCGTGCAGGCTTCGCTGGTGCAGGAGGCAGGGCTGGCAAGCGCGCCAATGATTTTTCCGACTTCGGACGATCAGCAGGCGGGCCTCATCGGCGGCGGGGCGGTGGATGCCGGGCAGATGGCGGTCATCCTCGGCACGTCGGCCGTGGTCAATTCGTCGTCGGCGCAGCTTCCGGAAACGAACGACCTGGATGTAATGCGGCTCAACTGGGGCCCGTACCTCTGGATGCGCTGCTACACCAACGGCGCGGGTTTTCTCAACAAGATTGTCGGCGACGCTCCCGACTGGGCCGCGCTAGAGTCCGCCGCTCGCAATGTGCCGCCCGGCTGTGGCAAGACGATGGTCGCGCCGTTCTTAGCCGCCGAGCCTTCGATTGGCGTGAACAAGCCATTCTTTCGCTGGGCCCCGAAGCAGCCCAAGGACGACGGCGTCCGCTTCCGCGCCGCGCTCGAGGCGCTGGCTTATCTCATCGCCCTGGGAGTGCAACAGCATAAAGCTTCAGGCCAGACGATCACGCGCATCACAGTGTCCGGCGGCATTGCCAAGAGCGCGTTGATGTGCGAAATTCTGGCGAGCGTGTTGGATCAACCGCTCGAATTGCTTGTCTCGGACGAAGGCCCGGCGCTCGGCGCCGCCGTCACCGCCCTGGCCGCGATGGAGAACCACCTGCGCAAGCAGCGCGGCGAATCGGCCGACTACTCAGTCGCCGACGCGGTGGCCCAGATGGTCAAGTTTCGCGGCTCGGTCGCGCCGAATCCGGAATGGACCGCCACTTACGCGAAGGGGCTGCGCAAGTTCGCCAAGTTCGTCGGCGTCGGCAAGAAAGGAAAATAGTTGGAAGCCCGGGGAGGAGGCACTCCGAATCCGTGGGATTCGAGAGTGCCCTCACCCCGGGGCTGCTGGCTCAAGCTTAGCGCCGATAGATCACGCCAACTTCATAGCTGACGGGCGGCGGAGGCGGCATGTAGTAGGGACGCGGTTCGTACACGACCACCGGCCTCTGTGGGACCACGACCGTCGCCCGACGCGGGGTCTGCATTGCGAGGATTACTCGGCTGCTGACATTGTGGTTCTGTAGGTCGAGGATGTCGTTGCTCGTGAGTTGGAAAACCGAGCCCGTCGATTCGATTTGCCGAATAATGACGTCGTCTGCCGTACGCTGTTGCGACATCTGAATGATCTCGGCGACACTCATCTGTCGAGCGGCCTGAGCGTTGGCGACAGCGACGGCATGGGCCGCTTGATCCCGCTTGCGTTCTTCCCAGCGATCGCGATCGGCGCCGATGCCCGCGCCGGCGATGGCCCCGACGCCGCCGCCGATCAGCGCGCCGGCTGCCGCATGGCGTGGTCCGCCGGCCAACGCGCCGATTCCCGCGCCCAGCAAACCGCCGGTCAATCCGCCCTGCTGCGTATTATTCATCCCCGTGCAGCCGCACGCCGGCAAAAGCATCAGCGCTGTGATGATCCACTTCGTTTTCATAACACACCCCACATTCGTTGTTTAGCCGCTCGCCTCTGGCGAGCGCGAATCGCCGCGCCCGCCAGAGGTGGGCGGCAAAACAAGATCGCGACACGCAGATATGCCCCCAAACGCATTCGGCGTCAAGGCAAAATGAGCGATTCTCCCCACCTTCACGGCGCTCTACAATGCTGGAATCGAGTTCGCCGTCTTACCTATCGGCAACGAGGAGGCATGGAATGAATCGTATCGCCAAGGCTGTGCAAGTTGTCACGTATGTAGCGATTGGATGGGCCATTCTTGCGTTCGCGCCAGCCGCCTGGTCGCAGGAATATGAAAAAGTCGTCAAGATCGAAGGCATCACCGAGTACAAGTTCAAGAACGGCCTGCGTTTCCTGTCTTACCCCGATCCCTCATCCCCCACGATCACCGTCAACATGACCGTCCTCGTCGGTTCGCGCCACGAAGGCTACGGCGAAACCGGCATGGCCCATCTCCTTGAGCACATGCTCTTCAAGGGCTGCAAGCTCTATCCCACGTCGCAGGCCATGGACGCCGCCATGCAAGGCCACGGCGCAGTCGACTACAACGCCACCACCTGGACCGATCGCACCAACTACTACGAGACGCTTCCCGCCTCCGACAAGGCGCTCAAGTTCGGCATCGAACTCGAAGCCGATCGGCTCCTCACCAGTTTCATTCGGCGCGATGATCTGGCCAAGGAAATGACCGTCGTACGCAACGAATTCGAAATCGGCGAGAACCGACCGGCCAGTATCCTCAACCAACGCATGATGGCCGTCGCCTTCGAATGGCATAACTACGGCAAGTCGACGATCGGCAACCGCGCCGACATCGAACGCGTCCCCGTCGAACGCCTGCATGACTTCTACAAAAAGTTTTACCAGGTGGACAACGTCGTTCTCATCGTCGCCGGAAAGTTCGATGAAAAGAAAGCACTCGAATACGTGAGCACGTATTTCGGCAAGCTCAAAGCGCCCAATCGCGTGCTCGAGCAGACCTACACGGAGGAGCCCGCGCAGGACGGCGAGCGCAGCGTCGTGTTGCGCCGCGTCGGCAAGACCGCCATCGCCGGATTGATGTATCACATCCCGGCCACCGCACACGAAGATCATCCAGCCGTTGAGGTGCTGAGCATGGCTCTGGGCGCCACGCCGTCGGGGCGGTTGTACAAGGCGCTGGTCGAAAAGAAGAAGGCGACGTCGGTCAGCTTCGACGCAACCTCCTGGTTCGACCCGGGCATCCTTGAGTTGACCGCGACGGTTGCCGACGGCACGACTCCGGAGATGGTTCGCGACATCATGATTGCCGAGACGGAGAAGCTTGCCGATCGGCCAATCACGAACGACGAAACGCAACGGGCCGTGCGAAAGTACCTGGCGATTCGCGAGCAGCGCATGGCCAAGAGCACATCGACGGCCCTGGAGATAAGCGAATGGGTTGGCGCCGGCGATTGGCGGCTCCTCTTCGTCCACCGCGATCGCGTCGCCAAGCTGACTGCCGACGACGTCAATCGTGTCGCCAAGAAATACCTCAAACAGTCCAATCGCACCGCAGGCATGTTCATACCCACCAGCGAATCCGACCGCACGCCGATCCCCGCAACGCCGAATATCGCCAAGCTCGTCGACGAGTTCAAGGGAGGCAAGGCGGTGGCCGAAGGCGAAGTGTTCGACGCTACGCCCGAGAACATTGAGAAACGCGTGCAGCGATTCACGCTATCGAACGGCCTGAAGGTCGCGTTCTTCCCCAAGAAAACCCGAGGCGAAACCGTCGTCGGCAGCCTGACGCTTCGCTTCGGCAACGAGAATTCGCTACTGGGCAAGGGCGTCGCCGCTGGTTTCGTCGGATCCTTGATGATTCGCGGAACCAAGAAGCTCAACCGCCTCGAAATCCAGGATGAACTCGACATCCTGAAATCCAAGCTCGCCGTCTCAAGCGGCGCCGGCACGTTGAGTGTCGGCTGGGAAAGCAAGCGCGAAACCCATGCCGATCTCTTAAAGCTCATGCAGCAGGTGCTGCGCGAACCGACTTTTCCAGAAGGCGAGTTCGATGTGCTCAAGCGCAACGCCAAGCAATCGATCGAAGAGACGATGGTCGATCCGCAAGGCATCGCCTTCAACACGTTGACGCGCACGCTCAATCCGCATCCGAAGGACAGCATTCATTACGTTCCCACGTTCACGGAATCGCTCGATCGGCTCGAGAAGGTGCAAATCGGCGATGTCGTCAAGATCTATCGCGAGCAGGTCGGGGCGACGCACGGCGAGTTGGCGATCGTCGGCGACTTCGACCCAGATACCACCAAAAAGGCGCTCGATGCCATGTTCGCCGGCTGGAAAAGCGACGTGCCGTACAAACGCATTCCCAGCGTGCTCGTGGAAGGCGTGAAGGCGTCGAAACACACGCTCAACACGCCCGACAAGGAGAACGCCGTTTATTTCGCCGCCCATCGCTTTCCGATGCTCGATACCGATCCCGATTACGTCCCGCTCGAACTGGGCAACTATGTTCTCGGCGGCAGCTTTACGTCGCGGCTCATGGATCGCCTCCGCCAGAAAGAGGGTTGGAGCTACGGTTGCGGGTCGCAGTTCAATGCCGGCTCGCAGGACAAGGTCGCTGGCTTTACGGTTTACGCCTTCTGCAATCCGGAGGTTATTGACAAACTCGACAAGGGCGCTGTCGAAGAGGTCCAGCGCATCCTCAAATCTGGCGTCACCGAAAAAGAACTGGAGCTCGCCAAAAAAGCAATCCTCGAAGAGATGCGCGTTGAGCGCGGCAAGGACGACGGCCTCGTCGCCGGCCTGCGCAACGGATTGTACCTGGGCCGAACCTTCGACTATGTGACCAAACTGGAGAAAAAAATCGAGGCCGCGACGGTGGCCGACGTGAACCGCGCCTTGGCGGCGCATCTCCATACCGATAGGTTCGTGATCGTCCGCGCGGGCGACTTTTCGAAGAAAGCTGCGCCCGAGAAGAAGTAAATCAGAAGGGGAGAAAGGGAAAGAGGAATACGGGGAGAGGGGAGGCCGCCTGTCGTCTCCCCCTCTCCCTTTCTCCCCCTCTCCGTCCTCGTTCTGGCCAAAAAAGTAAGATGCTCGACAACGCTCCCTTCCTGTCACACAAGCACGGCGGCCTGACCATCGAGGGCTATTCGCGCGCCGCGGTGCAAAGCTACTGGCGCATCCCGGAACTCAAGCTCGGCTTCGACCTCGGCGCCCAGCCGTGGGACTTCATGGGCACGCCGAACTGGTTCATCACGCATACGCACCTGGACCATGTCGCCGCCTTGCCCGTCTACATCGCCCGGCGGCGCATGATGAAGATGGAGCCGCCCACCGTGTATCTCCCCGACGAAATGATTGAAGACGTCCGCCGGCTCCTGCTCATCATGCAGCGGCTCGATCGCGGCCGGCAGGTGTGCAACCTCGTCGGTGTCAAACCGGGCCAGGAAATCGAACTGTCGCGCGAGCATGTCGTCACGGTCTTCGAAACGACGCACACGATTCCGTCGGTCGGCTATCTCGTCTGGGATCGCCGCAGCAAACTCAAGGAGGAATACCACGGCCTGCCCGGCGAGCAGATCCGCGATCTGCGTCTTTCCGGCGTCCAGGTGACGCGCGAGATTCGAACGCCGATCCTTGCCTACACCGGCGACACCAGTCCCGCGGGCCTCGACGGTTATCCGCCGACCTTCGAGGCCAAGGTGCTGATCACCGAGATGAGCTTTATCCGCGCCAAGCATCGGCGCGAGAAGATCCACAAGTTTGGCCACATGCATTTGGACGACTTCGTGGAACGTGCCGATCGCTTCAAGAACGAGCTGATCGTGTGCGCCCATTACAGCACGCGCTACAACGCCCCGGAGGTCCGCCGTGTCGTCGACGCCAAGTTGCCCGCGTCGCTGCGCGAGCGGGTGTTGGTGTGGATTTGATATCCTCGTTTAGCGTTCGCGCGGCGCCGCGCGAACGCCAAACGAAAACCGGGATGAGCGTTTTTTCCTTGCTCTTGGAGCGCGCATTTCGCATCTATTACTTCGCTGCCCGATATTCTCTTCAAGGAGTCCTGCCATGCTGCACGTTCGATCGTTCGTGTTCGCTCTCGCCATTGCTGGTGTCGCTCTGCTGACCGGCTCGGCCCAGTCCGACGACAAGAAAAATCCCTGCACCACTCCGGTCCCGCGCGACAAGGGCTGGGTCAAGCGCCACGACGGCTTCGTCGAAATCGCCAAGAAGGGAGGCGTCGATGTCCTCTTCCTCGGCGATTCCATCACCGACGGCTGGCGCGGCTTTAACCCCAAGAACAAGTCCGGCGGCAAGAACGTTTGGGAGAAATCGTTCGCTCCGCTCAAGGCCGCCAACTTCGGCATCGGCGGCGATCGCACCGAGCATGTGCTCTGGCGCATCCAGAACGGCGAACTCGACGGCATCACCCCCAAGGTCGCCGTCCTCATGATCGGCACCAACAACACCGGCGCCAACTCCGCCGAGCAGATCGCCGACGGCGTGAATGCCATCGTCGAGACCATTCACAAGAAATCGTCAAACACTCAGGTGCTCTTGCTCGCCGTCTTCCCGCGCGGCAAGGCGATCCCGAATCCGGGCAACACCAAGATCATCGCCATCAACAAAATCCTCAGCACGAAGTACGCCCAGGCCAAGAACGTCAGGTACCTCGACATCGGCGAGAAGTTCATGAAGGACAGCCAAATCCCGGCCGACATCATGTACGACTACCTTCACCTCACCGAGACGGGCTATCAGATTTGGGCCGACGCCATCACGCCGACCCTGAAAGAAATGTTGAAGTGAACGAGCCACGCGACGAGAATGCCCGGTTTAGCCCCGCCTCGTAGAGGCGGGCGAATGTGGCGCCAAGAACGCCCGCCTTTACGAGGCGGGGCTAAACGGCATCGCCGAAACGATGGGCTTGTTGGCGCTAATCATCGTCCTTGTCCAGCTTCTTCAAGAACGCCAGCATTTCGTTCTGTTGCACACCAGGTCCCGGGACAGAAGACCAACGCCCGATCAGCCGCGGGCCTGACGACGTCGATTCGATGCGGTACAGGTTGACGCCGCGCACCAGACCTCGTTCGGTGGTAATGCTCCAACTCGCGGCCAACTGGTTGCCCTGACGGATGGCGATGCCGTTGAAGTTCGACCCGGTGCCGACGACCCAGGAGATCAGGTAGACGTCATTCTTCTTGATGAGCGTGACGATGCCGGTGTACTTCTTGCCGCCGGCTTCCTCTCCCTTGCAAGTGTAGTACCCGGTAAGGTCGACCAGTTCCGGCTCGACCAGGGGGCGAACGTTCGGGGGCGTGCTCTTTTTCTCAAGGAACGGGTTGGCGCTGGCGCCGATAATCTCAAATGCGGAGAGGAGGACGAACAGGGAACCGTACATGCACGACTCCTTCGTGGAATAGAAGAAAAACTCCCGCTTGCGGCTTCGCGTTCGCTGGGCGGCGAAAATGACTTCGACGCTTCAACGCGAGCGCCAAGCCGCAAGCGACAAGGCATCCTTTCACGCAACAACGATTTCCTCGGTCTGAGGATTCATCTTCATTTCCTCACGCAGCAGGGCGCGATTGATCACTTGCAAATACGCCAGGGCGCTGGCTTCGATGATGTCGGTGCTGACCGATCGGCCGCGCAGGATTCGGCCCTTGTGCTCGGCCTCGAGTTGGGCTTCGCCTTGCGCGTCCTCGTCGCCGGTCACGCTGGAGATCGAGAACGAGCGCAGTTTGACGTAGACGCCCGTGATGCGCTCAATGGTTTTGAAGACGGCGTCGATTGGCCCATCGCCGGTGCAGGCGTCGCGCTCGATCGTGCCGTCCTTGTGCCAAAGGACGACCGCGGCGCAAGGGACAGTCCCCGACCCGGCATTGCAGGTGACGGCTTCGAGCGTCCACACGGCCGGGCCCGTGTGCAGGACCGATTCGGCCAGAGCCTCGATGTCGGCGTCGTACACCGTCTTTTTGCGATCGGCGAGCACCTTGAAATCGTCGAACAGTCGATTGAGCTGCTGATCATTCAGGTGATAGCCCAGATCGCGCACGCGCTGACTGAGGGCATGGCGGCCGCTATGTTTGCCGAGGACGAGCTCGGTGCGATGCACGCCGACGTCTTCGGGGCGCATGATTTCATAGGTCGCGGAATGCTTGAGCATGCCGTCCTGGTGGATGCCGGCTTCGTGTGCAAAGGCGTTTTGGCCGACGATCGCCTTGTTGCGCTGCACGTGAATACCGGTGACGCGCGAGACAAGCCGGCTGGTGGGCCAAAGACGCTTCGTGTTGACTCCGATGTCCAGGCCGAAGTAGTCGGCGCGGGTGCGCAAGGCCATGACAACTTCTTCGAGAGCGCAGTTGCCCGCCCGTTCGCCGATGCCGTTGATCGTGCATTCAACTTGCCGGGCGCCTTCGCGCAGAGCGGCAAGACTATTGGCGACGGCCAGGCCGAGATCGTTATGGCAATGCACGCTCAGGATACACTTGTCGATGCCGCGAACGTGTTTGCGCAGATGGCTGATCGCCGCCGCATACTGTTCCGGCACCGCGTAGCCCACCGTGTCCGGAATGTTGAGCGTGGTAGCGCCGGCCTCGATGACTTTCTCGACGACTTCCGCAAGGAAATCCAGCTCAGTGCGAGCAGCATCCTCGGGCGAGAACTCGACGTCCTCGCAGTAGCCACGTGCGCGTTTGACGCCTTCAACGGCGCGGCGCACGATTTCTTCCTTGGCCATCTTGAGCTTGTATTCTCGATGGATAGCGCTCGTTGCGAGGAAGACGTGAATACGTTTGCGCGGCGCTTCACGCAGGGCTTCCCAGGCACGATCGATGTCGGTCGGGTTGCACCGCGCCAGGCCGCAAATAACGGGGCCGTGAATCTTCCGAGCGACCGCCTGCACTGCTTCGAAATCGCCCGGCGATGCGATGGGGAAACCGGCTTCGATGACGTCGACGCCAAGCTCGGCAAGCGCATGAGCGATCTCCAGCTTCTCGGCCAGGTTCATGCTGGCGCCGGGCGACTGCTCGCCGTCACGCAAGGTGGTGTCGAACACGATCAATCGATTGTCGCTCATGGAAGGCATATCCTCGTTCATGATGTCCGGGGCGATAGCACGAAAAAACCCTGGGACATTTCACATGTCCCAGGGTCCGTTATCTCTCACACATGCAGGTAAGCGAATGGCGGCGCACCTAGGACGATTCTCCCCACAGGAGAAGCAACAGTCCCAAAAGGATCATTTCGCGTTGGTGCATCATGGCGGGTGCAAATCCTCTCTCTTTTCAAGTGTACGCCACCTTGGTTTTTTTTGCAATGTGAATTTGGCGAAGATTTCGTTTCGGCGTGATTAGGCCCGCCTCGCAGAGGCGGGCGATGTTGGCGCCACGCGCACCCGCCTCTACGAGGCGAGGCTAGACGATGCGAACACATCGGCCAACTCGGTCGCCGCGCGGTCGCACTCGTCGCCGGTGATCGACAACGGCGGCTGCAAACGCACCACGTTTCCGAAGATGCCGCCCACGCCGATCAGGATGCCGCGCTCGCGCATCTTGGCGCGAACAGCTTTGGCGACGTCCGGCGCCGGCTCCTTGGTCGCTCGATCGCGCACCAGCTCCAGGCCGAGCATCAATCCTTTGCCACGCACGTCGCCGATCCATCGGCAATGCTCTTGCATCGCCTGACATCGCGCCATCAGCTCGGCCCCTCGTGCCACGGCGTTTTCGATGAGCCCTTCCTCCTCGATGACGGCGAGATTCGCCAGCGCCGCGGCACACGAGATCGGATTGCCGCCGAACGTCGACAAGTGATCGCCCGGCTTCATGGCGTCGGCGACGGCGGCGCTGGCGGTGAAAGCGCCGAGCGGGAAGCCGTTGGCGATCCCCTTGGCCATGGCGACGATGTCGGCGTTCACGTTCGTCGAATGGTCCATGCCGAACATCTTGCCTGTGCGTCCAAAGCCGGTCTGGACTTCATCGACGATGATCAGCGCGCCGTGTTCGTGCAGTATCTGGGCGGCCACCGTGAGATACTCGGTCGGCGGCGTGATGATTCCTCCCTCGCCCAGGATCGGCTCGACAACGAACGCCGCCACATCGCCGGACGTTTGCTGCCGGATCGTGTCGCGCAAGGCATGAGCGCATGCCAAGTCGCACGATGGATACGACAGCGTGAGCGGACAGCGATAGCAGTACGGTGTAGGCCCGAACGCGACGCCGGACAGGTACGGCCCGTTGTTCTTCTTGCGTCCCATGTTGCCCGTGATCGACAGCGTCCCGATGGTTCGGCCATGAAACCCGTAAGCGAGAGCGACGACCTCGCGTCGGCCGGTGTGCTGCTTGGCGAGCCGCATCGCCCCTTCGATGGCTTCGGCGCCGGAGTTGCCGAAGAAGCTCTTGGGGTCGGCGAGGCGAGTCCCGTCGGGGGCCGAGTTCCGTGCAACGGGAACGATGCCGGCCAGCTTCTCGGCGAGTTCTCCGACGACGGGAACGTGATAGACGCATGACGCGGCATGGACGAGCTTGTCCATCTGCTCTCGGGCCGCGGCCAGGATGCGCGGATGATTGTGCCCGGCGTTGACGACCGAGATTCCGGAGAAGCAGTCGAGATACGTGTTGCCGTCGATGTCGGTCACGGTCCGTCCCGACGCCGACGCGACGACGATCGGCTCGAGACCCTGGGAAACGACGGGGAGAAGAAAGCGAGCGGATTGAGTTTTCGCATCCACGAGTCTGCCTCATCGATGGTGGCGGCAGCAGTGATGCTATGCCGAGCGCGCGATGAATGCAAGCCGGGCCACCGTAGACCTCACGCTCCGCGTGACGAATCCGTCACGCGGAGCGTGAGGTCTACGGTAATTCGTATACTCACCCTATGCCGGCCCCTGATGGATTCTCCTGGATCGACAAGCCTCACCTCGCCGCCCTGGCCCAGCCTGCGTCGCTGGAGGATTATCAATGGCTGCGCGCGAACGACATTCAATTTCTGATCTGCCTGACCGAACAGCCGCCGGATCGGGCGTGGATCAATGACGCGGGCCTGTTTTCGAAGCATATCCCCATCGAAGACATGCATCCGCCGACGCAAGCGCAGATTGACGTGTGCATGGCCGCCATCGACAAGGCTCTGGGCAACAAGCTCGGCGTGGCGATACATTGTACAGCCGGCATGGGGCGAACGGGAACCATGCTGGCCTCGTGGCTGGTTCATCATGAAGGCCTGTCCGCCCGCGACGCCATTGCCCGCGTTCGCCGCTTGCGTCCCGGCTCTGTCGAGACGCCGGAGCAAGTCGACGCCGTCACCGAGTTCGCCCGCCGCCGCCAAGCCCAGGGTGAAGCCGACGTGCCGTGACAATGACGATTCATTCGTCATCGATGGCAGTATTTTGTTCAACGATCGTGGATCAGGCCGAAAGTAGCCAATCGCTGACCGGTAATTCTGCTACGGCATCCCATTTGCTTCATGGCTCCCCTGTCCGGCAATATGCCTTCCAACTTCGAGGATAACCATGCGCCGACGCGGATTCACGCTGATCGAGTTGCTTGTCGTTATCGCCATCATTGGCATCTTGATTGGTCTATTGCTTCCCGCTGTGCAAAAGGTCCGCGCTGCGGCCGCGCGAATGCAGTGCCAGAACAACCTCAAGCAACTGGCGCTGGCATTTCACAACTACGAGAACACCAAGAAGGAGCTGCCGCCCGCAATCGCTGGGCTGCACAACTGGGTTCCGTTCGTCTTGCCCTACATCGAGGAAGGGGCACGGCTGCAAGGGTACGACTTCAACGTCGGCTGGTGGTTGCCGCCGAACCGGGCGATCGTCATTCAACCGTTGCGGCTCGTACAGTGCCCGGCGACGCCGAATCCGGACCGCATTCAGGACAAGCCGGAAGCGACGCCGCCGAACAAGACCGGCGCCGTGTCCGACTATTTCGTGACCACGGGCGTGCACATTGACATTAACCTATCGCTGCCGGCGTCGCAGCAATTTGCGACCAGCACGGATCTCCGCGGTGTGCTCATTCCGAACCTGCCGACGCGAATGGCGCAGATCGGCGACGGCGCGTCGAATTCGATCCTGATCGGCGAATGCGCGGGTCGCGAAGATGTCTGGCGCGGGCAATTCATGACGCCGGTGAATTTCACGAGCACGCCGAAGGTGCGGGCCCGCGGCGGCGCCTGGGCGACGACCGATAACCCCTATTCCATCGGTCAGCGTGTCGCGTGGGATCCGGCTTTCGGGCCGATCCCCGGCCCCGTGCGCATCAACAACTCCAACGAATGGGGCCATTGCTTCTATAGCTTCCACTCGGGCGGCGCCAACTTCGCGTTCGCCGACGGCGCCGTGCGCTTCCTGGCGGAGTCGACCGATCTATGGATGCTCGGGGCGTTAGTCACTCGCAGCGGCAGCGAACCAATCAGCCCGGAGTGGTAATTCTGATTTGACGCTCACGAGCACTCGAGGTCTTATCGGATGCGACGCGGTAGTTTGGCAAGCGTGTACATCGCTGCGGTGCTGGCAGGGCTCGTCGGCTGTTCGCCGGCGGGCGTGCCCACACATCCCGTTCACGGCGAAATCTATTATCGCGGCCGCCCGGTCGCTGAAGCAATCGTCGTCTTTCATCCACTGGGCGACAACCCGGCAACGGCGATCAAGCCCATGGCCCACACCGACGCCCAGGGCCGCTTCACGCTCACCACGCTGACGCCAGGCGACGGCGCCCCGCCTGGCGATTACGCGATCACTGTGGAACTGCGCGAAGCGGTTCTCGTCGGCGAGGAGAAGACGCGCACAGGCCAATCGCTCCTCGCGAAACGCTACAGCTCACCGGACAAGTCACCGCTGCGATTCCGGGTGATGCCGGGTGATAACACCGTACCTCGCATCGAAGTGACGGATTCAGCGAAATAACTTGCGTGCAGTTCATTTCGAGCGCGAGATAGCCAATCGTCACGTCTCATTCGGCGACAATTTTTCTTTACCGTCGTCGCGATCGAGGGCATTCGGCAACTGCGAACGGTAATGGTGGAGGCTGTCATCGGCCCAACTCGATCGAAACGCCGGAGCAAATGGACGCCGTCATCGAGTTCGCCCGCCGCCGCCAGGCCCAGGGCGAAGCCGACGTGCAGTGAACGCTGACGATCGCTTGGTTCATCTTTTCCACAGATGTGGAGCAAGCTGCCATACGTGCCCGACAGGGAGGAGCAAGCTCGGCAGCTTGGTTTCCAAGTACCCCAAAACAGGCACGCCGATTTCTTCACCTTCGTACATTTGCACTGCAAGAAGAAAATCGCCCGAGCCCAACGCTGGCCGGCCGCATCGGCTGGCGGCGCGACGATTTCTCTGATTTCGTACGTTTGCCATGATTTGCTTGCAATCGCCGACCGGCTTGCGATAATACGTCCATCCTTCATCAACAGGAGATCAGCGATGGCCAAGCAATTGAGTCGGCGAACGCTTCTGCAAGCGTCGGCCCTGACGGGGGCGGGATTGTTCATTAACCCGATCGATGCCGCCGAGAATCAACCGGCGAACAATGAGCGAATCCGCATCGGCATCGTCGGCGTCTCGGGCAAAGGCGGCAGCAACCTCGGCGAGATCGAACGCACCGGACTCGCTGAGGTCGTCGCCCTGTGCGACGTCGACGCCACGCGCGCCGCCCCGGTGCGCCAGCGTTTTCCCAACGCGCGCTTCTTCGAAGATTATCGCCGGCTCGTCGAGCATCGCGACCTCCAAGCGGTCGTCGTCTCGACGCCCGATCATCATCACGCCTTCGCGGCCCTGGCGGCAATGCGAGCGCGCAAACATGTCTATTGCGAGAAGCCACTCGCGCATTCCGTGCAGGAAGTACGACTCATGATGGAGACGGCCGCCCGCGAACGCCTCGTCACGCAGATGGGGACGCAAATCCATGCCGGCGACAACTACCGCCGCGTCGTCGAGATCGTGCAGTCCGGCGCGCTCGGCGCGGTCCGCCGCGTCAAGGTCTGGTGCAACACGCAACTGCAGCCCGGCTTCCGCGTCAACGAACGCATGCCCGTCCCCAAAGGCCTCAACTACGACCTTTGGCTCGGCCCCGCCCCCGAGCGCGGCTATCCACCGTTCCGCACAGGCAACAACACGTCCGTCCACTTCCACTGGCGCTGGTGGTGGGACTTCGGCGGCGGCGTCCTTGCCGACATGGCCTGCCACTACATGGACCTGCCCCACTGGGCCCTCAATCTGCGCCATCCGACAAGCGTCAACGCCGTCGGCCGCATCACTTATCAGGGCGACAACGAGATCCCCGACAAAATGCAGGTTGACTACGAATACCCCGCCCGCGGCAACCTCCCCGCCGTCCAACTCACCTGGTATCACGGCGTGAACGGACCCGACCTCGACGGCCGAACCACCTACGACGGCTATTCCTCCGGCGTCCTCTTCGAAGGCGCCAACGGCAGCCTGCTCGCCAACTACGGCAACCACCGCTTCCTGCGCGAACCGCAAGGCTTCGTCCGCCCCGCCCAAACCATCCCACGCTCCGTCGGCCATCACCGCGAATGGCTCCAAGCCATCCGCACCGGCGGCACAACCACCTGCAACTTCGATTACTCCGGCGCCCTCGCCGAAACCGTCCTCCTGGGCAACGTCGCCTACCGCGCCGGCGGCCGCATCACCTATGACGGACGCACCGGCCGCGCCATGGGCAACGCCAACGCCGAACGCTACCTCAGAAGGGAATACCGCCGCGGCTGGACGCTGTAGGTGTGTGTGACAACCACGCGAGCCGGAAGCGTATGCGACGGATTCGCAAGCAAGGCCGCATGTGCATCTCGACGTCATGCCTCTTACGAAGCCGCGGAGCGGCGGAAGCTAATAGCCAGGGGCGAAAGCCCCTGGTGCGATGGAGCGGATCGGCCAGCCGCGGAGCGGCGAAAGTGACGTGAGGCCACCGGCGCCCTTGTGTCGCCGCGCCGCGGCTCGACACCTGCCGCCGACATTTCAGAGGCTTGCACCCCTGGCTATTGGCTATCGCCGCTCCGCGGCTTGCAATGCGCCACGGATAAGTTGCTCGCCTTGCCGAAGATGATCGGTGATCTGCGTCGGCTGCACACGATTCGCCTCGATTTGCTGACCACTCTGTGTCAAGCCGGCCGCCGCCGAGGCCGCATCCAGCCGCTCTCAAACACTTCGCCGACACCTTCAGCCGCATCGGCCTGCCGCGGCTGTACGAGACGATGTAGAAACGGGCGCCGCTTCCCAGCGCAGGCGAGGCTCGGCTGATCGCATGGGAGGCCGACTCTACTTTATTGCGTTAATCGCAGCGAATTGCATTGCATTTCGCGAGGGGGTGTGTGAGTGTCTGCATGCAACGAATCCTCCCAGGACCATTGACGCAAAGGAGTTAGGGCGAAAAAAATCGTTGCACGCTGATTTCGGGACGCCTCACAGAAAGCGCTGGTTTTTCGCCGCCTGCCGCATACATTCTCAAGCATTCCACTCTCTGCATTCGAGGAAACGTCATGACACGCAGCCTTGGCATCACGATTGTTTGCTTCCTATTGGGCAGTTCCGGTTGGGTCGGTGCCCAGGATTGGCCGCAGTGGCGAGGGCCTAATCGCGACAACAAGCTCGTTGGCTTCAACGAGCCGAAGACTTGGCCCAAGGAGTTGACCAAGAAATGGCAGATCACCGTCGGCGTCGGCGAATCGTCGCCGGTACTCGTCGGCGATAAAGTGTACGTCTTTGGCCGACAGGACGGCAATGAGGTGCTGACGTGCCTCGATGCGGCCAGCAACAAGGTGATCTGGCGGCAGGCGTATCCGGCCGCGTTCCAGGCACGCGGCGATCAGGCGTATCCGGGGCCGCGCAGCACGCCGGCGGTCGGCGAAGGCAAGATCGTCACGCTCGGCGTCAACGGGCTTTTGATCTGCCGTGACGTTGCCACAGGGACGGAAATTTGGCGGACGGACAAGGGCTTCCCGCAGTTCCATACGTCGACGTCGCCGATCATCGCCGATGGGCAGTGCATCGTCCTGGCCGGCGTTCTCACGGCGTTCAACCTCTCCGACGGCAAACCGGCGTGGACCACTCCCAGCGTCAAGGCGGGTTACGGCTCTCCCGTGTTCGCGACTATTGATGGCGTCAAGCAGATCGTTACGCCCTGCGCCGACGCCGTCGTTGGCGCCGATGCCAAGACCGGAAAGGTGCTCTGGGATGTCAAGATCGGCACGGCCTGGCAAAACAATTACAGCACCCCCGTCGTCGACGGCGACATGGTCTACTATTCGATCACGCCGGCGGGCAAGTTCGGCAAAGGCGGCGGTACGGTCGCCACGGGTTTCATCGCGCTGAAGGTCACCAAGAAGGGGGACAAATTCACGACCGAACAGAAATGGAAAGCCGATCCCGCCGGCGGGTATCACACGCCCGTGATCGCTGATGGCCGAATCTACGGCGTCGCCAACGCGGGGAAGAACTTCTTCTGTCTCGACGCCGCCAGTGGCAAACAACTCTGGACCGACAAGGCGAATCACGGCTTTGCCGGGTCGATCATCAACGCCGGCACGGTGCTGCTCTCCGTGAACGCGGACAAAGACTTGATCGCGTTCCGCCCCAGCGCCAAGAGCTACGAAGAAGTCGCCCGCTACCGCGTGTCGACGTCGGAGCCCTGGTGCGTCCCGATCATCGCCGGCAACCGCGTCTACGTCAAAGACAAAGCCGGCTCGCTGACGCTGTGGGCTATTGATTAGTCACGAAGCCCCGGGGGTAAGGTGCGTTTATGTTTAGCGCTCGCATGGCGTGCTGCGAGCGCTAAACATAAACGCACCTTACCCCCAGGGCTTCCGCCTACGGAATTGCTTCCACCTGGACGAGGTTGTCGAAGAAGGTGGCGGCGGCGCCGAAGTCGGTGAGGGCGGTGCTCGTGGTCGTGTTGCAGTTGACGCCGTCGGGGGTGTAGCTGTTCCACCAGACGCCGAGCGTGACGACGACGCCGGGCTTGACGGTCGTGCCCACGATGGCGCGGGCCTGGAAACTGCCGCGATCGTTGTAGACGGTGACCGGCGACCCATCGACGATGCCGCGCGATTTGGCGTCGGCCGGGTGCATCTCCAGCGTCGGTTCGTTGGCGCGTTTGCGCAGTACCTCAATATTGACGAAGCTCGAATTGAGAAACTCGGACGCCGGCGGGCAAAGTAGCTGCAGCGGATACTTCGCCGCCAGGTCAGGGCGCGTCTGCGGATCCTCGTGCGGCGGCGTGTAGTTGGGCATCGGATCTCGCCCCTGCCTGGCCAAAGCCGCGCTGTACAACTCGCACTTGCCCGACGGCGTGCCAAAGTTCCCCTCCGCAAACGGAGCGTATTCTTTCGGCAAGTTCAACCGCACCGGGCCTTCGCGCTTGAGCCGATTCAGATCGATGCCGTCGAACGCCTGGGGCGGCGGATAAAGTCCGCTCTTCGGCGCCTTCAGTGCCCGGGCGGCCAATTCCTCATCGCTGATTTCAAACAGCTCCGGCTCAAAGCCCATCTTGCGGGCCAACAAACGGAACACGTCGTTGTTGCTCTTGGCCTCGAAGAGCGGCGCGATCGCGGGTTCGTTCGCCTGCACGTAGACATGGCCGTAGGAGTTGTGAATATCGAAGTGCTCCAGTTGCGTCGTCGCAGGCAGGACGATGTCGGCGTAGTCGGCCGTGTCGGTCTGGAACTGCTCGTGCACGACCGTGAACAGGTCGTCGCGCCTGAGGCCCTTGAGCACCCGGCTCTGATCGGGACAGATGGCGGCGGGGTTCGAGTTGTAGACGTAAAGCGCGCGGACGGGCGGACCAGGCAACTCGCCGAGGAGCGCTTCGGCCAGTTGCGTCATGTTGATGGTGCGAGTGCCGGGCGGGACGAGATCGGGGCGTTCGAGGTAGTTGTTGTCGAACGGATAGAGCTTGCTGGTGCTGAGCAGCGCCCCGCCGCCGACATCGCGCCAGGCGCCGGTGATGGCAGGGAGGCAGATGATGGCCCGTACCGCCATGCCGCCGCCGCCGTGGCGCTGCAGGCCGTAGTTGACGCGAATGAATGCCGGTCGGATCGTGCCATATTCGTGAGCAAGCTTTTCGATGTCCGCGACCGGAATGCCGGTGATCGAAGCGACGCGATTGGGCAGATACTCTTTCAGGGCTCGCTCGCGCAGTTGCTCGGCGCCGAGGCAGTATTTCTGAAGGTAATCGTCGTCCTGCAAACCGTCTCGCCAGAGGATGTGCATGATGCCCAGCGCGAGGGCAGCGTCGGTGCCTGGGCGGATCGGAATCCACCAATCGCTTTTCTTGGCCGTCGGGCTTTGATACGGATCGATGGTGACGATCTTTGCGCCGGCCTTGCGCGCCCGGTGCATGATCGTCCAGAGGTGCATGTTGGTGACGGAAGTATTCGAGCCCCAGTTGATGATGTAGCGTGAATGGATGGTCATCTCGGGATCGATGACGGCACGGGTGCCGAGCGTGATGTCGCACGCTGCCGCCCCCGCCGTCGCGCATATCGTGCGGTCCAGAAGCGCGGCGCCGAGGCGATGGAAGAAACGCCGATCGAGGCTTGAGCCTTGCAGTTTGCCCATCGTGCCGGCATAGCTGTAGGGCAAGATCGATTGTGGCCCGTCGGACGATGCCGCGATTTCGCGAAACTTACCGGCGATGGTCGCGATCGCTTCGTCCCAGCTAATGCGGCGAAACTCGCCGCTGCCTTTTGGGCCGACACGCATCATCGGATACTTGAGGCGATCAGAATGGTAGACGCGGTCGAGATAATGGTTGACTTTTTGGCACAGGAAGCCGTCGGTGAACGGATGCTCGGCATCGCCCTTGAGCTGCACGGCCTTGCCATCCTTCACCGTGACCACCATGCTGCACGTATCGGGACAATCATGCGGGCAGACAGCCTTGACGATCTTGAGTTCGGTCATCGCGCTTTCCTCCGCGGTTATTCTAGCAGGCGTGTGGAATCCTTGGCGAGCCGAGCCGCGTGAGCGGCCGGGTTATACTCATCAATACCTGGCCGCTGACGGGGCTCGGCTCGCCGCAATCCCCTCTCAAAAATTACCCCCCGCGGCCGCGAACTTGACATATACTTGATTGCGGAGAATGCCCCCGTCCCCCGTGCGCCTTGGGCGGGCATCCCTCGGCAAGGAGCAGGAATGGCGGCCCCCGCAACCACCGATGATTTCTTGGACCTCGTGCGCAAAAGCGGCGTGGCGGATGAAAAACGCCTCGACGCTTTCCTTGCCAAAATGCGCCCCGAGCTCCCCGCCGAGCCCGCCAAAGTCGCCGGCCTGTTGGTGCATCACGGCGTCCTCACGAACTTTCAAGCCGAGAACATACTCGCCGGCAAATGGCGGCGCTTTTCCATCGGCAAGTACAAAGTCCTCGAACGGCTCGGCTCCGGCGGGTTCGCCCAAGTTTACTTGTGCGAGCACAAGCTCATGCGCCGCCGCGTCGCCGTCAAGGTCCTCCCCGTCGCCAAGACCAAGGATTCGTCCGCGCTGGCCCGCTTTCGCCGGGAAGCCGAGGCGGTCGGCAAACTCGATCATCCGAACATTGTTCAGGCTTTCGACATCGACCAGGACGAGGACTTGCACTTTTTGGTGATGGAGTACATCGACGGCGCTAACCTGCAAGAGATCGTCAAACGGTCCGGACCGCTCAGCGTGCCGCGATCTTGCCATTACATTCGCCAGGCGGCCCTCGCGCTGCAACATGCCCATGAGCATGGCATGGTGCATCGCGACATCAAGCCGGGCAACATCCTCGTCGATCGCAACGGCGTCGTCAAGGTCCTCGATATGGGCCTGGCGCTCATCCTCGACCGCGAGGACGATCAGCTTACCAAAAAGCACGACGACGGCACGCTCGGCACGGCGGATTACATCTCGCCCGAGCAAGCGATCGACAGCCACGACGTCGATATTCGAACCGACATTTACAGCTTGGGAATGACGTTCTACTTCTTGCTCGTGGGCCAACCGCCGTTTGAGGGATTGGCCGTCACACAGAAACTGCTGGCGCATCAGATGAAAAAGCCGGCGCCGGTGACGGACTATCGCAAGGACGTGCCGAAGGCCCTGTTGGCGATCTTGGAAAAGATGATGGCCAAAAGCGCCGACGCGCGATTAGCGACGCCGGGCGATGTCGCCGACGCCTTGGAGCCTTTCACGCAGACACCGATCGCGCCGCCGGCCGAGTCGGAGATGCCGAAGCTAAGCCCGGCGGCGACCGGCCATGCGCCCGACACCGAGACGACGATGGGCCGAAACGACACGCCGGTGGCAACCCGGACGCCTCCGTCGTCCGGACCCAAAGCGAAGGGACCGACCACGCCGACACCCAGCAGCAAGCCCAGGCCCGCGCCGACGTCTCCCCAGGTCACTCCCGCGCCATCCAAGGCCTCGGTGCCCGCGATGGAACTGGACTCGCCGACCGTGACCGAGTCTCCCGACGTTGAACCCGACCTCAATTTCGAAGTGGACGACGCTGGCCCCAAGTCAGGCCGCAGCGCGAGCAAGACCAAGCGAGAACCGATCGCGTCGACCAGCAACCCGATCATCCTGGCCACGCTGATCGCCGCGTTCGTGATCATCCCGATTTTGCTCGTCATTGTCATTGGCGGGCTGATCTACTTCCTGTCGCGCTCACCGAGTGAGACCAAGAGCGGTCCGCCCAAGTTGACGGTCCGAAAAGACGGCGATGGAAAAAACACCTATTCGACCATCAAGGCGGCACTGGCTCGTGCCGAGCCCGGGAGCATTATCGAGTTGGCCGATGAAATCATCGAAGAAAACGTCACTCTCGAACGCAAGGGTATTACGATCCAGGCGGCGCCCGACAAGAAGATTGTCTGGCGCTCCGCTCGCCATGATCCGACCGCGACGATCCTGATCATCCGTAATGCCGCCGACTTTCACCTCAAAGGCGTGGGCATCACGTTCGATGGAACGCTCGAAGGCAAGAAAGGGCATGCAAACGACCTAATCCGCATCACCGAAGAGTGCCCCGGCGTCATCGTCGAGGATGTGCACTGCAAGAACTTCGCGCGCACGGCTCTCTTCATCGTCAACGCCGCCGGTTCATCGAAGGCGCCGATCAAGATTCAGCGATTCTCGACGGAGACCACCGACAAATCCAGGCCGGCGATCTTCTTCGACGCCAATCCGAATTTTCTCCCCATGCCGGTCAATGATCACATCGTCATCGAAAACGCCGACTTTCGCGGCCACGACGCCGACAAGGCGATTCAGTTCAAGAAGCTCGAAAAAGCCAGCGTCTTCGGCGGCAGCGTCACCTGGCCGGGGAAGTAGGGTGCGTGAAACGCACCGTTCACGGAATAGTGCGTTTCGCGCACCCTACCCGCGCCAAACCGGGCTTGTCTCGTTTCGCCCAAGTTTGCTACATTGCCCCTCCACCATCGCACCCACGGAGGGGTTTATGTTCACACGCACCATCCTGTCGCTTGTCGTCGTTCTTGGCATCACTGGTTCGGGGCTGGCGCAGACGCCCTGGCAATTCCGCTGGCAGAAGGGCCAGGTGCTCAACTACCGCATCAAGCTGACTACATCGGTGGTCGAAATGGCCGAGAACTCCACCTTCATGTCGAGTTCCAAACTCGATCTCGTCAACCGCTGGCAAATCACCGACATGGACGACAAGGGCATCGCCACCCTGGCCATGTCGATCGTGTCGATGAGGCAAGAGCAGACTCTGACCGACGGCACGAAACTGTTTTTCGACTCCGAGGACCTCGACAAGAGCACGCCGCAGTTGCGCGAGCAGATGAAGAAGTACGTCGGGGCGACGCACGCGGTGGTTCGCCTCGACGGGTACGGGCGGGTCATCGAAGTGAAGCAGGGGTCGGCGGCGACGTTCGAGGTCGAGCCGCCGTTCGTGGTGGTCTTTCCCGCCGCCAACGCCGCCGTCGGCCAGGCCTGGCGCCGTCCTTTCACGCTCGTGCTCGAGCCACCGTTCGGCGCCGGCGAGAAGTTCGAAGCGGAGCAGCGCTACGACTGCAAGAAGATCGAAGCGGGCCGAGCCACGATCGGCGTCGCCACGTCGTTCAAGACGATGCCCGACAACGCCCGCGACAAGATTCCGCTGATGCAAAAAGACGTGCAAGGCGAGTTGGTCGTCGATTTGAAAGCCGGGCGATTGCTGTCAGTGGCGCTCAATATCGACAAGATGGTCGAAAACCACCAGGGCAAAGGCTCGAGCTACCGCTACCAGAGCCAATACACGCGTCAACTAATCGACTGATTAGCTCGCAAGGCATCGTTTGGGAATGCGTGCAACGAAAATTCCGCGCCCAAGGCCTTGGCCACCAATGGCATGCGCGGATTCATTGCATGCACTCAGTTCGGCGGGTCGGCAACCAAGTCTGAATCGCTCCTGTGCATTATGAAGGAGGATTTGCAAGTATAATGGTGTTTGCCTGCACCGAGGTCGCTTCTCAGCCAAGAGACTCAAGAGATTGACACCATGGGCGCACTCTTCCTTCTCACGTTGTCGGCATTCCTCCAGCCAGATGTGCCGGCGCTGCGGTTTCGCGGGTCGGAGACGGCGGGGCGCGAGGTGGTGGCGCGACTGCCGGCAACCCTTGCGAAAACGCTGCCGACCGGGCGTCTCACGCAGGAGCAAGGACAGCGCATCCTTACGTTGGCGCTCGTTGAGGATGGGACAAGAAAAGAAGGCCCGCCGATGCTGGGCAAGTACGAGCGCACCAAGGATGAGTTGGTGTTCACGCCGCGCTTTCCGCTCGTCGCCGAACAGTTGTATCGCGCCTACTATTACCACCCGGACAAAACGGGCGTAGCCGATTATCGCATGCCCCCCGCTCCGCCCAAGTCGCCGCCGCAGGTCGTGAAAATCTATCCGACGACCAACGTCCTGCCGGCCAATCATCTCAAGTTCTACATCTACTTCGATCGCCCGATGCGCGGCGGCAAGGAAATCTTCAAGCAGATTGTCCTCATCGACGACAAGGGCAAGGAAATTGACGAAGCCTGGCTGCTGGATGAAATCTGGGACGAGGAGAACAATTGCCTTATCATCTACATCCATCCGGGCCGCATCAAGTGGGGCGTCGAACTGCGCGAAATCCTCGGCCCCGTCCTGTACGAGAAGCGCCAATATTCGCTCGTCATCCGCGGCGAGGTGTGCGATCTCGACGGCAACAAGATCGGAAAGGACATCGTCAAGAAGTTCAGCACGACGCCGGAGGACCGCGTCCGCATCGATCTTGCGACGTGGAAGCTCGATGTAGGCAAGGCCGGCTCGCGAAACGCCT